>Ga0187833_10003264_pt1 | contig 16586 bp, 18 predicted proteins | sample ETNtaG_37_FD_167968 | JGI IMG/M metagenome (GOLD analysis project Ga0187833, IMG submission 167968) | Marine microbial and viral communities from oxygen minimum zone, Eastern Pacific Ocean - ETNP2014_SV_400_PacBio MetaG (Illumina Assembly) | ecosystem: Environmental > Aquatic > Marine > Hypoxic...
GAAAGGTCACGTAAAAGATTTAGGAATATTTGCAAACGCTGGATATAAAATTTTTGATAATTCTATTTTATCATTTTATGGCAGAAGAGATAATCATAATACCGCAGGTAGAAATAACACTTATAAGCTAAGCTATATACAAACAATTAATAATTTTAAATTTGGAGCATCTCATGCTACAGGTTTAAGAAACCCAACTTTATATGAATTATTTGGATCAAATAATTATGGATACAAAGGTGATATAAATCTAAAAGCAGAAAAAAGTAGAACTAATGAAATATTTGGATCTTATGATTTATTCGACAATTTAACTTTAAAATCAACGGCATATAGAGCTACATTTTTAGACCGATTAGAATTTAACAATGGGTTTACTGCAACTGAAAATAAACAAATAGATTTAAGTAACGAAGGTTTAGAATCTGAGTTAATTTATGAAGGACAAAATCAAAAATTTTCAACTTTTATCACTTTTTCAAAAAGCAAAACAGAAAAAGGAGCGTCTCAACAACGTAGACCCGATTTAAACTATGGAGCAAATTTTTCTAAAAAATTTATTAATAGTGCTGTTGGACCATTTAACATGAATTTAAATTATAAATTTACAGGAAAACACCTTGACTATGATGGAGGAACTGCCGTAGCTAAAAGCACTAAGATAGTTGATATAATTTTTTCTAAAGATTTGTTTGGTTCTATTTGGAATTTAAGCATCTCCAATTTACTTAATGAAAAATACGAAAGACCATTAACATATACTAAAGATGGAAGACGACTAACAATTGGTTTTAGAAAATCATATTAGTTGCGCTTATCTCATTAATTAAATATAATTTTAATTTATGAATTACTTAAAAGTCTCTATTGGAATATTTATAGCCCTTGCAGCTAGTAGATTTATTCCGCATCCACCTAATTTCACAAGTTTGTTGGCATTAAGTTTTTATATACCTTCGTTATTAGGTATTAGGTATTTACCAGCGTTACTATTAAGTTTTGCTATTACTGACTTTTTTATTGGTTTTCATGGATTAGCTTTATTTACCTGGGGCAGTGTAATAATCATTGGATTATTATCAAAATATTTTGTTCAAAGCATCATATCCAGAATTTCTGGAGCCTTGATTGGGTCCTTAGTCTTTTTTTTAATTACTAATTTCGGAGTATGGTCTCTTGGATCTTATGGATATGCAGCTGAAGGTTTATTAATGTGTTATGTTATGGCTATACCATTTTTCACATACAATCTTATTTCCACTTTTATTTTTTCTGGTGTTATTGAATCTATTTATAAACTTAAATTTTTAAGAAATTTTATTATTAAATTAAAGTATAGATATTAAGTAAATTTTTTTTTGAAAACATAAAATTTAATTCAATTACAATTTCTAAACGTTTGATATGAATTACCACCTATGATCCACACTGGAAACCCCCTAATTATTAAACCTGGAATGGTATTCTTTATGCACATGATTATAATGGACAGTGAGGCGCAATTAGCAATGAATTTAGGAGAGACATATTTAGTGACCAAAGATGGCAATGAGAGATTAGGGAAACAAAAGTTGGATTTTGTTGTTCTCTAGAATTTTAAATTTGAAATTAAATCTTAATTATTTGTCAAAATCTGAGTTGGTTAATCCTTTAATAAATTTTTTACGCGTGAAAAGAATCTCTGATAAAAACCTAATATAGTTGGCTTTTTCAACATTGTTAAAAATATAATTGAAAAAATTAATTATTGGTCTCCATGGTCTAACCAAAAAAGAAATTCCATAAAACTGTATAAACATAAAATACATTACATAATGAATAAATTTTGGTGAAAGCTGTTTAGAATATGATCTTAATCTTTTTGAGTAAAAACTAATAATATCAGAAACTTCTTCTAAATTACCGTCAAGTTCTTTTCTTTCCCTTAACTCATCATATATTTGAGAGCCGGGATAAGGGGCAAACTGAGAAACAGTAATATCATCTACCCCTAATAAAGCTAATTTAAAAATCATTTTTGATGTAAGCCACAAAGTTTTTTTATTATCCTCTGGAAATCCGATCACAATAAAACAGCCAACAGTTATTTTCGACTTATTCAGCATTTTTATTGCATTAATAAATTTAGAATAATTTATTTTTTTCTTGATAACGTTTCTTATCTCTTCTGATCCAGACTCGGGAGCTAAGGACAATTTTTCCAATCCGGATTTAGCTAAAACATTTACCAATTTTTTATTTATGGCTTCACATCTTGTGCCTGCTGGTAACTGGTATACAATTCCAAGGTTTCGACGAATAAGCGCTTCACAAAATTCTATAACTTTTCTGTTATTAACTATAAAAGTTGAATCCATAAAACTAAACGCCTTAACATTATATTTTTTTTTCATAAATTCCATTTCATCTACAATTTTTTCAGGAGATCGCATTACAAATCTTTTTGTCCACATTTTATCATTCGAACAAAAAGTACACTCATATGGACAACCTCTGGTTCCTAAAATAGGTATTCCGCGACCAAGATTTACACCTGAAATTTGTTGATATTCTATATAATTATTTATACTCCAATTATTCCAGTCGGGATAAGGTATGTCATCAATCTTTGATATTCTTGCTCTTCTTTCTGTTTTAACAATATCTCCTTTTTCATTTCTATATGCTATACCATTAATATTTTTATAATCTTCTCCTTTATCAATGCATTGAACAAAATTTAAAAATGTTTCTTCACCCTCTCCAAGAATTACTAAATCTATAAAATCATTTTTTAAAGTATCTTCGGGTATGGCAGTAGGATGCTCACCTCCAACAACAATTTTACAATCAGGATATAATTTTTTAATATCTAAAGCAATATTTCTTGCTAAAAACCAAGCATGCGAAAATAAAGAAGTTAAACCCACAATTTTTACATCTTTAGGTACTTTGTTTAAAACTTCTTTTGGAGTTAATCCCTGTAGTAGCAAATCACTACCAGTTTCTACTTTACAAACTTGTGATAAAGCCTCTCCGCAAGCATCTATTGCCGTGTAATCATATCCATATTTTTTAATATAAGCACCAATATACGCCAAACCAATTGGTGGTGTTGGTGTTTGAATTTGTATTCCAGAAACCAATTTTAAACCTTGATGGTTAATTAAAACTATTTGACTTTTTTTCATACCTAGTAAATAAACTTTAAAATAATAAAACATCATTAAAAAAAAATAAATATAATTATATGAAAATGAGTAAGAATTAGTGAAAAATCTTACATTATTAATTCCAGCAAAAAATGAAGCCGAAAGTCTACCGGTCCTATTAAAAAAATTAACAAAAAAAAAATATAAGATAAATATTATAATTAATAAAAATGATTATAAGACAATTAATGCTATTAAAAAATTTATGGTAAAATTGGTTTACACTAATGATGGATTTGGCAATGCTCTGAAAAAAGGCATTAAATCTGTAAAAACAAAATATTTATTAATTTTTAATGCCGATGGTTCAATGGACTACAAAGAAATACCAAAGATGTACAAAACAATTAAAAAAAGAAATGACGATTTAATTTTTGCTAGTAGATATCTATCTAAACAAAGTGGCAGTATGGATGATACGATATTAACCTATGTTGGAAATAAATGTTTTACACTTTTTGGAAAAATTTTTTTTAGAATAAATATAACAGATATTCTATATACTTTTATCATTGGTAAGACATTATCATTTAAGAGATTGAAATTAAAATGTAATGATTTTACTATATGCGTTGAAATTGCCATTAATGCTAAAAGGCAAAACTATAAATACTCTGAAATAAATTCATTTGAAAGATCTAGAATTGCAGGAAAAAAAAAAGTTAATGTTTTTAAAGATGGATTTTTAATTCTCTTATATATGATTAAAAGATTTTTTAATTAATTTAATTTTCATAGAATCAATTAAATTTTTACTATAAAAGATATTTAAAATATGGATATTTGTTTATTTAACGGTTCTGCTGTTCTCATTGGATCGGAAGCTTCATTTTTTTATTTTAAACACATCAAAAAATAATTTATAAAAATCACTTATAAACTCCATATAAGTAAAAAAACCTTTAAAAAAATAAATTATATACATTGGAATGAACAGTAATAAATATAAAATATTACGTTTAACCCATGGGTACAAAGCTAATAAAGTTGGTAAAAAAATAATTATTGGCAAAAAAGGTAGATAAAAAATCAAAAAAATAAAACTAAAAATAAACTTTAAAACAATATTTGAATTGTTGGGCAAAAAATTATTCTTATATAAAGTGTAAAATTGATGTCTGCCCCATTGCATTTGATGCATAAAAAATGAGGAAAAAGTGCTCCTATCTTTATGCATGACGCTTGCATTTTTTATTAATAAAATTTTTTTTTTTTGACACCTAACCTGATTACAAAAATCCACATCTTCACCGGTATTTAAACCGGTGTTAAATTTCAATTTATATTTTTTTACAAAATTCATTTTTATGCTCATATTGCATGTGGGTAAATGATAAGGAAAATTAATGAATTTGTTTGAATCATCAGGTACAGAAGTAAACCAAGAAAAACAACCATCTAATATTGCCCAAATATTTTTTACCTTCTTAAAAAAGCCAGGTATTACATGCCCTCCAATTATTGGAATATCCTTATAATTTAAATGACTTTTAACGTGATTTAATACTAAATTTTTTTTTGGAATAACATCAGAGTCAATATATAAAATAATATCAAAATTTTTACTTGCAAATTTTAAACCTAAATTCCGATTAAAAGGAATGCTATTTTTTTTTTTTTGACTATTAATAAATTTAATATTTTTATTTATTTTTAAAATTTTAGATTTGTTATAAATTTTTTTTACTTTATCCAATATAATAAGGATAGTATGTTTTTTATTTACATTTATTTTCCTTATCAATGTTTCTAAATTACAGTTTATATCATGATATAAAATACAAATTAGAACCTTGGCTAGTTTGGCTTCTTTTGATAGATTAAGTTTCCCCATTTGCTTGGATTGTATAATATAGAAGTTATTAAAGCACAATTATGCGTGCAATAGCATTCTTTATTCTTAATACTATTAACCTGTTCTATATGCTTGTTTCCATTTATTAATTCTAAAATTTTCTTATTTTTAATATTTCCAAATGCAGGCAACATTTCACAAGAAGAAATTTCTCCATCAGCCCATATAACCATATGGCTTTGTCCCGCTAAACATGGCACAACTTGAGTTTTTCTTTCGATTGTATTTAATGAGGTTTTCCATAAATATCTATGGTAATTTTTTAACAAATATGCAGAAATATTATTAGTACCGTAATCATACTTTTCTAAAATTGGAAACATTTTTGCAGCAAGTTTGTTAAGTTTTTCAATACTTGGCAACATAACATTTGGATCAACAGGATCACCTCTAAGCAAAATCACAGAATGAAAATCCGCACCTTTATTCTGAACTATTTTCATCAAAGGTATAATTTCATCATAATTATCTTTATGAACCACAGTTATAAATCTAACTTTCGTGTCTTTAATTTTTTTTAAATCTTCATACACATCCCAAACTTTTTCCCAACTTTCATTATTTTTTCTAACAATATTGTGAGTATTTTCTAAACCATCCAAACTAAGATTGATCAGCAATTCACAACTTTTTTTATCTATTAATTCTATCTGTTCAATAATATTTTTTTTTAACCATCCATTAGTAGGAATTGATACTATTTGTTTTTTAAATAAATTTATTATTTTATATAGGTCTTTTCTTAAAAATGGTTCACCACCACCTATATCTAGCCAAAAAAAATCATTAAGACTCTTTGACAATTCCATATATTCAAAAAATTTTAGATCTGTTTTAGGAGTAACAAAATCAACAAAGCAATGGCTACATCTAAAGTTACAATGGTTGCTAACATGTAAAATTAAATGTTTAATTTTTTTTTTAATATAAAAAGAAGAAAAATGGTTTAAAAAACTTGAAAAATTATCCATATATTAAATATCTATTATAGTAAAAATTTAATTGATTCTATGAAAATTAAATTAATTAAAAAATTTAAATCTAAAACTTTTAAAATTTTTTAAAATAATTACAAGAAACAATATGTTAACAACAAAACCAGTATATAAATATCTTTCCTGTTCGCTCACTGTTCCCAAAGTACAGCCAGCTACTAAATAACAATAAATAATTCCTATTATAAATAGACTCTTCCTTAATTTTTTATCTTCTTTTGAAAAAAGAACAAAGTATGATAAAACACTGTAGATAAACATGCATAAGATAAAAATGATAATCTGTCTAGTTAACTTTATCGAGGGATTTTCATAAAGTTTGTCTAAACTAGCATAATATTTATTCCAATTTTTAGGTTTTGGTTGCATAAAATCAAATCCAAATTTTCCGTGACTTGCCAAAAAAGATTTAAATCTACCTTTAAAATAATAAAAAGGATCATTTATAATTTTTTCTATAGTTAATTCCCAACAATTTTTACCAAAAGGTATAAAAGCAACACTATTAAAATGTGAAATTTTTCCAATTGCAGCAGGGTGATTAATTTTTCTATTATAATTTCTCATGTATATTTTTTCATAATAAGTAAAGTACTTTTCACCTCTGTCTTGTTTAATAAAATTTTTATCAGATTTAGCTTCACGTGATACACATCTATCTAACCAATCAGGAAAAACTGTAGAAAAATCTGCTCCACCTTTTGATGAAAAAGTAAAATCATTAAAAACTATTTTATTTTTAATTGCTGGACTTAAAGAAATTAAAAAAATTATAAAAACATTAGCATAAAAACTTATCGGAGCTTTGCTAAAAAATCTAAAGAAAATAAAAATTATGAGTATTAATATAGGATGAAATAAAACCCAAAAAAAAGATAGAAATAATAAACTGAAATAAGTATACAATTCATATTTTCTTTGGCCTGTTTTAAAAAATTTAATAATGAAAAAGGACATTTGTGTAAAAATAAATGATATTATTTGAATGTAATCAAAAAGATTTTCATAAAATATTATAGTTGGATTTAAGGTTATAAATAAAAAGATAATGAATTGTTTTTTTTCTGAAAGCTGAAATTCTTTCGAAATTAAAATTGCATAATAAATAATCAAGAATGTAATAAAACTATGCAAAACATTTGTTGCAATATTTATTAATTCAAGATTACCATTTAAAAATTTAGCGATTAAACCATTTAAAATATTCCAGCCAGGAGCTTGGTGATGTAAGTGGATTATAGATTGAAAAAAATCATTTGTTAACAAAGAAAGATCAAGTAATTTAAAACCATAATTAGCTCCGTTTGTTTCTATTCCTAAATAATAAAATATAAATAATCTTGAAAAAAAAAAAATAATAAAAAAAACAAATATTTTGTTGTTTAAAATAATTTTATTTAATGCATTCATATGTTCTGGTATAATAATTTAACTTATATATAAAATTTATATAGCATATGTCGTTTGATTATTCAAAATTACCTCCTGGTTACTATGATCAAATTTTTTACAAAGGATCTAGAATACAAAAATTGTGGCATTATATAAAATTTTATAATTTTAAAAAAAAAATTCCCTCTAGCAATAAAGTTCTTGATATTGGATGTGGACCAGGTACATTTTCAACATTTTTTTCTGCAAAAAAATATTATGGGGTCGATATCGCACGAAATCAAATACAATATGCTAAAATTAAGTATCCAAAAAAACAATTTCGAACTATTAAAAACAAAATTCCTTTTCAAAATAATTATTTTGATACAATTGTTTTAATTGAGATTATTGAACATTTAACAAATAAAGAAACAACCAAGTTACTTAAAGAGACAAAAAGAGTTTTGAAACAAAATGGTCAAATATTAATTAGTACACCAAATTATAATTCTTGTTGGCCATTGCTTGAGTATATTTTGAATTTAATAAGCAAAGTTAAATATGAAGAACAGCATATAAATAAATTTACAAAAAAAAAACTTAATCAATTTCTAAATGATAGACAATTTAAAATCATCGAGATTAGTACAATGATGTTTATTTCACCGTTTCTTTTTTTTTTATCAAAAAAAAATTTAGAAAAAGTTTCTACGATTGAAAATAAATTGTTAAATTTTGGAAATCTTTTATTTTGTAAAATTATAAAATTTTAAAAATGTATAATTTTATAAATATAACAAAGATAATTTTTTTATTAATTATTTCTCTATATACTCTGTATTTTGTAAATTTTTCAAAAATTATAACTGATTGGGTTGCCGTTGATCTATTAATAAATTATGAGGGTGGTTTTGTTAGAAGAGGATTGATTGGTTAATTAAATTTAAGTTTAATTAAGTTTTTTTTTGATGTCTTTGTTTAATAAGAAAATTTTTAATAAAAACATAAATTTATTTAATTAAACTTCTAATATTATAAGTTGTTTTGTTTCTCATTTTGAACAAATAGATTTAACCTTGTTCTTTCAAATTCATTGGTTTCTAATAATTTATAATTTTTTATATTTAAAAATTTTGGAAAGCAATTAGATTGTAACCTATTCCCTTTTATTGTTTGTAAACTGAAACTAGCTACATCATCTACACACAATACCCAAAACTTTTCATGGTTTATTTGATTCTGTTCTAATAGATCTATATTAGAATTTAGAATAATTTTTTCTCTTTTAAAGTATTGGAAGTAATGGCCACTATGTATATAATCTACTAAATAAAGTTTTTTTGTATCTGACTGTAGAACTAGCTTTAATGGTTCATTAATATTTGGCTTTTTAAGGTGTCTATCTTCATAAAAAATAAAATAATTTCCAATAGTCAATATTATATAAAAGTAAATTATAAATTTTAAATTTTTAATTTTGAGATAATTCATTGTCATAGAAACCCAAATTAAAATTATTGGTATAATATAAATTTTATATCTTGGATGCATTACAGGTTGGAAAATAATTGATATAACTAACAGTGAAACATATGTAATTATTATAAGTAATGTAAGATAAAATAATCTTTTATTTTTTATTAATTGAAACCCTGCAGATATAATTAATATTAGAATTAAAAAAAGATTTAATGCACCAAAATAAACGTTTCCAAAAAAAGTTTTGAAATGATAGCTGTAAAAAAAGGAATGAGATATTTTTGCATGATGAACAAATTCTTCAACATTTATTCTCTCAACTAAATACTCAAAGTTCCCAATTAGGTAAAGTATAGCAGAAATAAATATTAGCGATAAAATTTTAATACTTTTTTTATTTCTTTTAATTAGCAAAAAAATAGAATTTGCTAAAATAATAGGTCCTGTCAATGGATGAACAGACAACATTAAAAAATTTGATATTATATAAATCGTACTGACAGATATTGTCATTTTTTGAAAATATAAATAACAAAATATATATAAATTTATTGAGACTAAAAAAAGATTAAAGCTTTGGACCCTAGCTTCTTGAGCTTCCCAAATTAAAAAAATATTAAAAGTTATTAATATTAATGAAACAAAACTGTTAAAATTTGATGTGATTATTTTGCTTATTAAAAAAAAAAAAATTAGACTCATTGAGCTAAAAATTATTGAAAATATTCTTCCATTCTGAGCTGTGTATCCAAAGTTATCAAAAAATATATTTAAAAAATAATAATAATAGATCGGTGTTGGCTCAGGCATGCCATGTTGAAATTTGCCAAAATCAAATATTCTTTCTTTTAATCCACTAAACGTTAATTCGGGATTTGATAAATAAAATGTACCCCAATATTCATCTAACCAGTATCCATATTTGTCAAAATTATAATATCTTACAAAACAACCAACTATTATTATGAGAACAAAATAAAGATTATTTTTATTAAAAATAACTTTTTTAAGCATAAAGTTTTATAAAATTTTCAATAGATTTATTACCAATGAAAAAAATATGATTGTTAAAAAATATTCTTTTTAAATTAAAAAAAATTTTTTTTATTAAGCCTATTGTTATATCAGAATTTGATCCTAATATTAAAATATTTTTTATTGATCTTGAATTATACATTTTGAGTTGATACAAGTTTATTTATCATAAAAAACAAAATGTTGCAGAATAAAAAACTTTTTTCAAATATCATTTTATTTTTTTTTGACAATTTTTTTTCTGATTAGTTTTACAAAGTTTCATAATTTACCACCAAGAATAGACCAATCCTTTCAAATTTACTGGCTTGATAAAATCGTAAGCTCAAATCTTGATTTTTCAACTAATTATAATGAAATTTTATCTAATTTTAGCTTAAAAAATAGTTTTATCTATGAATTATTTAGAGTTATGATTTCTCAACACAATTTTTTTTAATAAACCAATTCAAATGCGAACTTAAATAAATGAGGCACTTTAATAATAATAAAATTAGTATAATTTTGCCTTCCTATAATGAAGTTAAAAATATTAGTAAAATTATTCAAGAGATACAGTTAAACTTAAAGAATAAAAACTTCGAGGTTATAATTATTGATGATAATTCTGAGGACAATACTTCAAGGTCAATTTTAAAAAAATTTAGTAAAAATAAGAATATAATTTTAGTTCAACGTGAATTTAATAGAAGTTTAATTAAAAGTATAAAAATGGGTCTTCAAATATCTACAGGAGAAGTATGTGTGGTGATGGATTCCGATGGTCAGCACTCAATAGATGACTTTAACAAGATGTTAAAAAAAATAAAAAATAAAGATATTATTATAGGTGTAAGAAATCTTAAAGAGATTGAATTTTTATCTAATTCTAGAAAATATTTAAGTACTTTTTTTAATTGGTACTTATCTCGAATACTTAATTTTAGAATTAGTGACCCGCTTACAGGTTTTTTTATTTTTAAATCGAAACTGTTGAATAAAAAATTTTTTGAAATTGAAAGCACCGGTTTTAAAGTACTTTTAGACTTACTATATTCAACAAAAAATAAAAAATTAAAAATAGAAGAACATACAGTTGTTTTTAAAAAAAGAAAATTTGGCAAAACTAAGCTAAACATTTCGGTATTTTTTTCATTTTTAACTCAAATTTTATCATTTAATCTAGGATGTATATTCTCGCCCCCTTTTATAGGATTTTTGTTAATAGGATTATCGGGATTTTTTATTTATTTTTTTATTTTTTTAAATTCATTTTACAATTTAAATATAAATTATAATTACAGTTATATAATTAGTGCTATATTCACAACATTTTATAACTTTAATTTAAATAATTTATTAAACTATTTCGAAAGAAAAAAATTTTTCTCTTTAAATTATTTTAGTTCAATAACTAAATATTACATTGCTAATATACCGGGACTTATAATAGGACTTAATATAGCAATAATACTAAAGGATAAATTTTTTGTAAATTTAATATTAGCTACAATAGCTGGAAGTTCAATAGATAGCTGGTTTAAATATTATGTTTCGAAAATTTGGATATTTAAATAGGAAAACTAACTTAAAATTTATTTCAATTTTTTGTATTATCTAAACGCATAATTTTCTGAAACAACTTTTCAAATAGAAGATGAAAAAAAATATATGCTTATAGAAATGATAAAAAATTTTATAAACCCATATGAAATACATAAGTATTTTATATTATTGGGATTAATATTATCTTTTCAATTTAGATTCTTTCGAAAAAGATTTCTTTTACCTTTGTATATCATAATATTTACTCAGTTTATTTTATTTTTGTTTATAAATCCTGGCCCAAGATATATGTGGGTATTTTGGATATCTTCTCTTATTTTATCAGTGTATACTTTTGTTAATCTAAGGAAAAAAATTTAAAATGAATATTTTTATTACTGGAATAGCGGGTTTTTTAGGATCGAACTTGGCTCATTATCTTTATGGCAGAAACCATAAAATTTTTGGAAATGATAATTTTATAGGAGGATACAAAGACAATCTGTCAAAAGAATTTAGATTTTATGAGGCTGATTGTTGTGATTTTAAAACTATGAAAAAAATTTTAAAAGATATTGATGTAGTCATACATTGTGCTGCAACTGCTTATGAGGGGCTCTCAGTTTTTTCTCCTTCTTTTGTTACAAAAAATATTTATGAAGCAAGTGTTTCTACTTTTTCTGCCTCTATTGAAAACAAAGTAAAAAAAATAATTTTTTGTTCCTCTATGGCTAGATATGGAGAACAAAATTTTCCTTTTACAGAAGATATGCAAACATTGCCTCAAGATCCATATGGCATTGCTAAAGTAGCAGCAGAACAAACACTCCAAAATTTATGTGAAGTGCATGGAGTTGATTGGACTATTCTTGTTCCACATAATATAGTTGGACCGCGTCAAAAGTACGATGATCCATTTAGAAATGTTCTGTCAATTTTTCTTAATAGAATGCTTTTAAAAAAACCGGTCTTTATTTATGGCGATGGTTCACAAAAAAGGTGTTTTTCATATATTGATGACTGTATAAGCTGTATCAAAGAAACAATAGAAAACTCAAAAACTTCTAAAGAGATAATTAACATTGGTCCAGACGAGGAATTTATTTCAATAAAAGATCTTGCAGATAAATGTGCGAATGAAACAGGTTTTAACACTCAACATATTTATCAAAAAGCCAGACCGCAAGAAGTCAAATTTGCAACTTGTTCATCAAAAAAAGCAAGAAAACTTCTTGGATATAAAACAAAATTTAGTTTAGATAAATCTATTGAGTTAACTTGTGAATACATAAAAAGAAGGGGGCCAAAAGATTTTAATTATCAAATAGATTTAGAAATTGTAAATGAAAAAACACCCAAAACATGGAAAAACAAGCTAATATAAAATTTGATTTTTTTCAAACTATTGATCTTATACTGCCTGCGTACAATGAAGAGTCTTCAATAAGAAAATGTATTGAAGATTTTGATTCACTAAATTTGTTTAAAGAAATAATTGCTGTGGACAACAACAGCACTGATAATACTGCGAAAGAAATAAAAAAAACTAGAGCAAAATATATATTGGAAACAGAGCAAGGATATGGATCAGCATTAATTAGGGGAATAAAAGAGTCATCTTCTGATATAATTATTACGTGCGAACCAGACCTTACATTTTCACATTTAGATATTTATAAATTTTTAGTATATTTAGAAGATTTTGATTGTGTTTTTGGTACTAGAACTTCGAAGTCAATGATAGAAGTGGGGGCAAAAATGTATTCATATTTAAGATATGGTAACATCATTGTCGCTAAGTTACTCGAGTATCTGTTTCGTGGCCCCAGTATTACAGACGTTGGTTGCTCTTACAAAGCTTTTAAAAGTAAGTCTCTCAAAAATCTACTTCATAAACTAACAGTAAAAGGCTCTCATTTTCAACCTGAATTAATAATTAGATTAATTGAGTCAAATAATAGAATAATTGAAATACCAGTTTATTATTTAAGTAGATCAGGCTATTCAAAAATTACCTATAATTTTTATTCTTCTTTAAAAGTAGCATTAAATATGATTAAAATAATTTTATTTATTTATCTGAAAAAGTTTTTTAAATAATTCCAAACCATTTAGCAGGACTTATCTTGAGGGATCCCTTACTACTTGTTTTTTTATTAACTAGTTTTGACCCCCTATAATTTTGTCATTGGACCATTATGGGCTTTGGTTGTTTATTAATGAGACACCGCCTACAGGAGCACTAATAGGTGGCACTATTATAATTTTTTCAATTATGTTTCAGTCATTTTTAAATAAAAACCGCTAAAATGAAAATTTCTGTAATTGTCTCAGGTATTTCTGGTTTAAGTGCAACTTATTATTTATCAAAAAAATACAGTTGATTTTTTTGAAAAAGATTAATTTTCATTATGGCAATTAATTTTAAAAAATCTATTATTATAGCTAGTTGTAAGTAATCTAATTTCCTGATTTAAATTAGCAACAGATGTTATTCTGCAATCTTTAAAACTTAAATATTGACTTTTAAAACCATCAAATAATTTTTTTTCCACGCTTTCATCTACATTTAATTTTAATTCTTCAAAAACTGGAATTCTTTGATCAAGAGCTGGCCGGACTAACTCTTCAAAATCATTTTTTTTTGGTAGCAGTGAATATAAGTAGTAATTTACATCTTTTTTCATTTCTAGAGGAAACTTTTTAATATCTATCACAAATATTTCGTTCAATGGCTTTCTATAAACATTAATACTTTTATTGAATATTTCTTGATTATATACTGCAGTATAACTAATGCTCATTTGGTTCGTAAATAAAACTTGAAAATTTTTTTTATTATTTTCAAAATTAACTTTTTCTTTTAAAACTTTATGATATTCAGAAATTTTATTTGTTGAATCAAAATCGTAACTTTCGTAAAAATAATTATTTATTTTTTTTAAATTATTATTATCTATTGAAATGAATAAATTATAGAATAAACTTAATAAAATAATTGATATTGAAAGATACAAATTAGATTTACTTTTTATATTTATAAAAATAATAATTGAAAATAAAATTATAATTAAATAATTCAAATATAGCATATTTCTTAAATAAGACGTTATAAAGAAACCAGATATAAAAGTGAAAAATAAATGAAATGAAATCAATACCAATATAATAATAAAAAGATTTTTTATATTTATGTATTCTTTCTTTTTAAAAATAAAAATTATGGATAGTAAGATTGGTCCTAAAAGTAATACCATATGTTTCACCCAAAGAAATATTGCTTCTAGAGTGTAGTTACGACTTTCAATTCTAAAAAAATTATACCAAGAAAAAGATATATTGGGTTTTCCAGTATCAACGCCAGTTTTAATATAATACACATAAATTAAAAAAATCAAAGGGATTAAAAAGATTGCTGGAAAAATCATAAAGAAAAAAAGATTTTTAAATTTTAAAATTAAATTTTCATCTTTTGCTAGAAATATAGATACAAAAATTGTTGGCAGTAATAAAAGAAAGTTTGCTTGATGGGATACCATTGATATCGAACATAGCATGCCCAAAAATAATAAATTCTTGTAATCTTTTTTGTTGTTTAAAAGCATTTTTTGAAAGTAATAAAAAGTTAATAAGAATAAAAAAATTGCAAAATTATGTACCCCTAATGGTGAGTAGTAAAACTTATGATAAGAAAAATTTATTAATAAAAAAATAATAATACTATATATGTCAAGGTTTTGAGAATCTGTAATTTTTATGATGTATAATCTGTAAATTAAATAGGACAAATAAATGTTGAGCGAACTAATAAAAATAGAAAAAATTATATATGTTTGATTTATATCGATAAAAAAAGTTCCAAAAATTATAGAAAAGAAATATAGAACTACTATAAAAAAGCTGTGCCAATAATAAGCAAAAAAATTGTTTGGGCTAGCCATTACTTTCAATAATTCATAATAGAAACTTCCCTCAAAATTATTAACAAAAAAACCTTTTGAATTAAGCAGTTTTGCAAGCCAATATATTTGAAATGCCTGGTCTCCCATTGGTTCAATAGAATTAAATTTATAAAATAAAAAAAAGAAATTTATTAAAATAAAAAAATATATGATGTAATTAGTATTTCTAAAAAATAATTTACTAGAATTTGATTTCATTTATTTTGAGGTCAAAAAAGAAATAGGGTTCTTAATAAGTTTTTTTATATAGTTAAGAAGAATATATATAGTTTTTATCCTTAAGTAGAAACTTCGATAAGCTATATTTTTTAAACTTATTACTTTTTTTTTACTAAAATTTTTATGTTTATAAACTAGTGAATATTGATTAAAATTTTCCATTCTATTCTCAGTAATTATTGATTCAAAATTTTGAAAGCCGGTGTTCCCGGATAAGGTGTGAAAACACTAAATTGAACTAGAGTATTTTTTAATTTTTTAGAATAATCTATTGTTTCAAGCACTTTTGTTTCATCATCCTCAGGGTTGCCTATCATAAACATACTTTTTACAAAAATTTTATTGTCTTCTAATTTCTTAATAATTTCAAGTATTTTATAACAAAGCAAAATATTTAAAGTTGAGAAAAGTATTGAATAAAAATTATCAAATGTAACTAAATCTTGAAATAAGAAATGATTTTTTGAATCTTGCAAACACTTTGTTTCATGTTTTTTGATTGTAATATGTTTTAATTTCTGATTTTTTCATTAAATCCAAGCTAATATTTTTTTCTATATTATCAAGACCAATTGGAATTCCTGTATTATATTTTATATAGTTCTTTATTTTTGATAACATATTTAATTATAACTTAAAAAGTCTTACATGATAAAATATAAAACTAACTGCATATTAGAAAATAATTAATGACAACTGAAAATTATAAAATTGGTTTGGAAAAAAATAAGGCTAACTTTGCATCACTTACTCCAATTTCATTTTTAGAAAGAACGTCAAATATATTTCCTAATTATACATCAATCATTTCTGAAAATAATAAGTTTACCTGGAAAACTACTTTTACTCGCTGCAGATTGTTTACATCTTCTTTGCAAAAAAAAAACATTAAAAAAGGAGATACAGTTTCTATTATGGCCCCTAACACCAGTGCAATGTACGAAGCACATTT
>Ga0187833_10003273_pt1 | contig 16566 bp, 1 predicted proteins | sample ETNtaG_37_FD_167968 | JGI IMG/M metagenome (GOLD analysis project Ga0187833, IMG submission 167968) | Marine microbial and viral communities from oxygen minimum zone, Eastern Pacific Ocean - ETNP2014_SV_400_PacBio MetaG (Illumina Assembly) | ecosystem: Environmental > Aquatic > Marine > Hypoxic...
CGAATTCGTTGTTGAGAATACCATAGAGAACATTTGCATGAATCTCTACACCTGCAAATGTTTTCTGAACAGGGGTATTACGAAGGTCCATCAATCCTGGAAGGGAAGATCCAACAATAGCAATCTTGTCTTTCCAGTATTCGGGAGGAAGCATCTCAGGGTTCGTACAATAAATATATGGTAAATAATAGAATGTTCTAAAGTATCCTTGATAGGTGACTAACATCATTCCCTGATCATCAATTGGTATTTTTCGTACGATTTCACCCGATTCGTCTTTCAATTCTAAAACATTATTTTCAAAATCATATGTAAAACCGTCCCTGGGAATATTGAGGATATCCATTGTTGCAGACATAGCCAGAGAGGGATACACATGTTCAGGGCCTTCAAAATATATTGCAGTTGGTGCTCTACGAGCCAGCCCATCCATATCCTGAGGAAAATTGGGGCTCCCAACACCGGATCCGGCATTCAAAAGTGAAGCGGGCATGTTTCCAATACGCGTATTACTTGGTAATCTAACCGCATCCTCCTTAGGAATTTGAATGATATGCTTTTCAAAGTCAAATCCTTCAGGCTCTGCTTCCATGGGATATAGAAACATAAGAGAGTCTTCTTTTTCAAAAACTATTGAGTGGTGTACTTTTCCGCTTTGAGCAGTTGAGGTGAAAAATTTTTCAGGATCATGCGACGCAAGATATTGATCTGTTATATTTAACAGGGAATCTTCGCCAGACATATTTCTCCTATGCAGTTTACGTATAAGATCAAAATCTGAAGTCTCTTCAAGATCAAAAATGATATCAAAAAGAATTGCCTTTGGTTGACCCGATGATATTACATCAATCAACGTACCATGATAAGCATAAGGCCAATCACGGTATCGTCCAAAGCCACCTTCTTCTTGTGGTGCTATGGAAAGCTGATCAATATCAACAATCACTATGTCATCAATTGATTGCTCTGGATTATCTTTCACTCTTTCCTCCATACGAGCATCATAAGAACGAAATTCGTATCTATCCAGGAGATCAGATAAAAAGAAACCATCAATCTGGGTACAAATGGAAACGAATAGGCCAACTATCAATCCAATACACGCCCCAGTGCCAGTTCGTTTTAATATATCAATTAACATTTAAAAAATAAAATCTCTTCGTCTTGACTTTGCTTATTCTTTTGTATCCTGTTCCTTATTCCATTTTACAAAGTCCAATTCCCCATCAGCAGCTTTATCAAACTCAAATAAACTGTATTTCCCATCCTTTCGAATATTAATTTGCCATCCTTCCACTAATTTTATCCAATTTTCGAGAGATACCTCATATGGCCCCGGCACTTCCGTGGGCGCTCCAACTTCCTCCACAGGTCCAAGCTTAAACTTTGGTTTTCCCTTTTGGGTATCTTTCTCTCCTTTTTCCTTGGGTTCAGCCACATTCTTTGCAGCATTCACATCTACTACACCTTCATAGATCAGGACTGAGCTCTCAGCACTGTCTGCGGCTGCCCTATATTTCGTTCCACGAATTGCTGCTACCGCTGTTGGAGTACGCACAGATACATTTTTCTTTTCTCCAAAAGCTGCCTTTGCAGATACCCAGATATTTCCCTTTTTTAAATTAGCGTTATAATTCTTTTCCATGGGTTTGATATCTGCACTTCCCAACTCCAATTCAGAATTCTCCCCGATGCGTACCTTTCCTCCTGTTTTTAAAGTGATTTCACACCGGGATTTTGAAAGGGTACGAATATGATCACCTACAAATACCTTTTGACCAGGCAAAGCTCTCCCCCAGTTGTCAATTTTTGGTTTTTTAACGCTGACTTTTCCCAAAGGGAGGGAAATCTTTCCAAATTCATTCCCTGTCGTTTGGGAACAAATCAGATTGAGAAACAGAAATAGTAAGGAAAATTGTCTCAAAATAATATTTTATTTTACCAGGAGCATTTTCCGGGACTTATGGAACAGAGATTCCCCAGAATCGTTTTTAATATCTGCCTGATAAAAGTATACTCCGGAAGGAGCTGACAAACCGGCGGATGTCTTTCCGTTCCAGATGAGACGATGGAATCCAGCTCCAAATGCTGAACCTTCGGTAATTACAGCTATTTCCTTACCAAGAATATTGAATATTTTTATAGTGACTATTGCCTGCTCCGGAAGAGAAATACGTATGGATGTGATCGGGTTGAAAGGATTTGGAGTGTTTTGATCCAGCTTATATTGATCCGGCACTAATCCCAGAGATTCAATTTCTCGAGCAACTGCATCCTGTTCACCTACAATCATCCTAAAGGGATACTTTTGCTCACTGCCGGAACTGGAAAAACGATATTGACCCTGATCCCTAAGATCATGGATGGCACCATAAGGAATATCTATCAGCTTTACCTGAAAATGTTCGGGAAGGTTTCCCAGGTCAAGACCGTATACAGAACAAATCCCCTTCTGATTGGTCTTAACATAGAGATCCCAGGTGTGTAATTCGTCCTGCTCTGAGCGGATATCCGTACGATAAAGACCCGGTCGGTCTGCCCAGGCAGTGTTATCAAAACCAAGGATCGCATAATCGCCGATCTCAGGCGGTTTCCGGAAATCTTTCCTGTCCCATTCATTTTCAGATTCAGGGTGGACACCAAATCTATTCTGCGTATCACCAAATCCGTTGATTGATACAGCAACAGAAGACTGCCAGCCCCCATCATTTTCCGGGGCTAATAACTTATCCATATTCCCTGGTGGAACCGACTCCATTGGGTTGATCTGAATTGTGGCTTCACCATTGGAATAGAGCCAATAGCCTATTGTGTGGATCATAGTGGTTGTCGCCTCATATTGATTTGTCTGGTCACCGGTATAATTGTGTAAGTTTGGCTCAACCGTGTTTGTGGGGCTGATTGTTACACTCTCCAAACTTATATCAAAGTTGTAGGGAGAACCAATCATGTTCCATCCTTCTTTGATATTTATGGTATAGCCAGTGAGATCCATAGACTCCCCAGAACCTGTTGAAGCCTGCATCCCTGTCCTGGTGATCAGCCAGTAAGCCAGCCCTGGTTCAAAGGATGAGGGTACATTATCATAATATTCCCTATAGTCTTCCAGTTCGCTATCCCAACGAAAAATGCGCCATTCAGTATTGTTGTATGCTCCAAAATCATCTTCCAGAACATTAATAAATCCTGCATTATCTAAGTCTCCAGGAGAAGAAATCATCACATACTTCTCGGATGTTGTGCTTACCAGTGGCATGCTTGAAAAAGAAACCCTTACCTGTACAGTATCAGATACAACTGTGCGCTCCAAAATATCTTCCAGGCTCACAAATCCCATCAGACCGGTATTGGTGACATCCTCACTAGGGACGGTAAACCGATAATTATCTACGGAGCCTGCCTCCTCTACAAATATACCTCCTGATTCCGTCAGTAAACCACCACCGACCATATAATTCAAGCTTACAGAGTTGAGGGTGAGCAAATTATCAATCGCTACATCAATAAACTGATCAATTTGAGTTACATCACCAGGATTCATCTGGCCAAAATCGGTGATAAATGTAATAGAGAGCGCAGGAACATTTTCTAGCTCTGTTACCTTAAACACAGTATAAAGACCAAAAGAATTAACGCTGGCAGTGCAATTATTATCACTGCAGTTCGCGCCTGAAACTAATTTCCATGAAGTATCATTATCATCATCCAGGGACATTAAGAGCTCATTCCCGCTTCGTGTACTTTCATAAGCAATGGATATATCAACGGGCTCTGAAAAGGTAAGCCCGAAGGGTTCAAATCCTACTATCTCACTTGCGCCCTCAAATCCTGAAGTAAGATCCTCCACTGAATCTGGTGCAAATTCCGAGACCGTAATCTCCACATTTTCACTCAGTGGTTCACCATCCAATAAAAGCTGCGTTCCAGATGATATCGTCATACCAATATCACCATCGTCAGATGTAACTACCACGTCTTCTGAGGTAATACCGTCCTCTGATAAATCTACTGTTTCAGTGTACTCGCAACTTCCATCATCTACTAAGGCATTCGTGTCATAGTTTTCCGCATAGGGATCATTACAACCATAAACCTGAGTGACATTAATTATAAGCCAAGTAGAAGCAGTCCCCCCTTGATTATCATCTACAGTAAAATTTACTGAATCTATTCCGTGCCAAATAACCGGGAGAGAAAAACTTACAAGTAGATCCGTAATTTCAACTGCGACATTTTCACCACCGGATACCGTCAAACTCAAAACGTCTTGATCCGCATCATACAGATAAGGGCTGAAGTCTTCTGTAAGAGCCTCATCCTCTCCAAATCCCAGGGTATCCGGTAGAGCTTCAGTAAAAACAGGAGCATCATTCACCGGATTTACGGTTAAGGTAAATGTCTGAGTGGACGTGTTATCTCCAGCGTTATCCGTTCCGCCATCATCAATCGCCGTCACCGTGAATTCCTGGACTCCGCTGGAGTCTGCAACAGACGTGATCGTAACTTCCCCTGTCATCGATTCAATACTCACGTTTGCAAAACTCACTGACACCGGTTCTATACTGTAGGTCACAGTCTGACCCTCCTCGTCTGAAGGTATGGCACCAGGCGTAACCGTGACTGTCTCTGTTGTCTCAAAATCCTCATCCACCATTATATCTTCACTCAATGTGAACTCAGGAGCATCATTTACCGCATTAACCGTCAATGTGAATGTCTGTTCGTAGGTGGCTCTTGACGCATTGTCATCTGCTATTACCGTGAATTCCTGAACTCCGTTAGAGTCTGCAACAGACGTGATCGTAACTTCCCCTGTAATCGATTCAATACTCACGTTTGCAAAATCCACTGACACCGGTTCTATACTGTAGGTCACAGTCTGACCCTCCTCGTCTGAAGGTATGGCACCAGGCGTAACCGTGACTGTCTCTGTTGTCTCAAAATCCTCATCCACCATTATATCTTCACTCAATGTGAACTCAGGAGCATCATTCACCGGATTTACGGTTAAGGTGAATGTCTGAGTGGACGTGTTATCTCCAGCGTTATCCGTTCCGCCATCATCAATCGCCGTCACCGTGAATTCCTGGACTCCGTTGGAGTCTGCAACAGACGTGATCGTAACTTCCCCTGTAATCGATTCAATACTCACGTTTGCAAAACTCACTGACACCGGTTCTATACTGTAGGTCACAGTCTGACCCTCCTCGTCTGAAGGTATGGCACCAGGCGTAACCGTGACTGTCTCTGTTGTCTCAAAACCTTCATCCACCATTATATCTTCACTCAATGTGAACTCGGGTGCATCATTTACCGCATTCACTGTTAACACAAAACTGCCGCTGTCAGTCAATAATGAATCCCCGTTATCTTCAACCGTTACCATAATAATAGCTGTACCGTTATAGTTCTCTGCCGGAGTTAACGTTAAAAACGTTTCCTCAACAGAAACAGCCACTGATTCGTTATCACTCTCCGCTGTGAATGTCAGGATGTCCCCGTCCACATTTTCAGCAGAAAGTTCGATTACCAACGGCACATCCTCATCAGTTCCCTGAGCTCCAATCTCAGTCAATACCGGTGCATCATCGACATTCTCAATCTGGATATTCAATGTATCCACAGCAGTCAGCCCGCTGAGATCTGTGACTGAAACTATAACATCCACTGAACCAAACGTATCCTCTCCATAACTCACCACAAGAGTATCATTGTCAACCGTAACATCCAATCCATCATCAGCAATGACAGTAAGGGTCAGTTCATCAGCATCCATCACAGACTCATCCACATCTAAAAACACACCGGAGATGTCTAAAGTGTCAGGATCGGCTCCCTCCACTGTCTCAAGGTCTGCCAAGGGGTTCAATACCACCGGCGCATCATTCACCGAAGTCACTGTCAGTGTAAAGACCGTGGTGTCTGTCAAGGTGTTTGACTCATAGTACTCGGTGTCATCAAAAGCAATAACCTCTATTTCAAACTCACCAAAATGATCAGGGGCCGGGGTGAGTGTTAACTGATCACCATTCACAGAACAGGCCACAGGATCATCACTGTTTAAAGGAAGTGCAAAGAAAATGATCTCATCATCATCCTCATCCGTGGCTGATAGTGTGAGCGTTAAGGTGTTGTCCTCATCTATGGTTTGGTTCGCTATCTCTTCAATTACAGGAGCATTGCCCGGTACCTCATAGGTGCTCACCATGGCAGTATCTGAAGGATTGGACTCATATACATTGCCCAATACATTGGTGGCACTCACGTGGTACACATACTCCATCTCACTCTCTATCATGGTGTCTGTGTAAGCTGTTTCAGTGAGTATCGGTATGAGTTCACTTCCGTTCCTGTATAAAGTATAGGTATCATTGTGCACCGTTAACTCAACAGACTGTACGTCAAGACCATTAAATACTTGTGAAGGAGACTCTACAACAGTTCGTACAAAGCCATCCTTCCATATCTTAAAATATGCAGCATTACCAGGAGAAAATCCATTGCCGCTGCCATCATCCTGGCTGGCTACCAAATTGTTCTGGGGCAATGGCCATGTACCCTTACCCACACAGAGATCACCATCATACACACCAATTACATCCCCGTCCGATATCTCACTGCCATCGTTAAAACTCACTGATGTCACCACAAACACCATGGCGCTGAACGGATTGCCTGAGTATGACAGCTCAAACGGATCTGCCTCAAAATATGCTGAACTCCAGTCAACGTCCACATACCCATCTATGTAATTGCTGGTCCTGGCATTTACCGTCAACTCTGCTGTGAGAGACTCTGGAGGGTAAGGTGCCAAGAGCGAACCCTGGGATGAGGTGGTGGCATAAACCATGTCAGAGGGCGATGAAGGTCCTGCCTCATTAAATGCTGCAACCGTATAAGAGTATTCTGTGTTCTTGGAAAGTCCCTGGTCCGTAAATGACGTGGAAGATGTCTGACCTATAAAAATATCTCCATATCTATACACCTGGTATGTAATAGGCGGTGAACCGCTGGAAGATGACCAGCTGAGACTCACCTGCTGGTTGCCTCCACTGGCTGAAAGATTTGACGGGGTGGATGGTGGAAGCTGAGTGTTGGTGGATGCACAGGCAAGTTCGGTCAATCCACCTTCAAGACTTTCACTGTTTACACCGCTCACGGCATAACAAAAATAGGTGTTGTCCTCTAAATTACTGTCTGTGTAGCTCAAGGAGGATGTACTGCCTATAATGTCTTCTGAACTGATGTCATTTGCATCATAGTCCGACATATCAAAACGGTAAATGTTATACTGGACAGCATTGCCTCCAACAGGATCACCGGGGCCTATGGCCGCTAACCAGCCTAAAGAGTTCTGGTTCTGACCACCATCAACTGTAAAATCAGGCGGAACCGGAGGGGCGATCTCCGGAAGGGTCATTGTTACCCATAGATCTGAAGGCGTTGACTCACCGGATCCATTCATGCCTGTGACCACATAACGGTACGTGGTGTTGGTCTGAAGAGGATGTCCGTTCTCTACCAGTCCGTCTGTGAACATAACCTCTGTAATATCTTCTTCTATAAGCAGATTGCGCTCATAAAGCCTGTAACTGACTGCTGTCTCCAGCGTTTCCCAATACAACGTCACCAGGTTCTGAGGAGGTATATACGTCTGGAGCACTGTGTCTGACACGATCACTGCCACATCTGCAAAAGCTGACGGGGTAAGAGTGATCACTGAACTGTAAGGAGACGAGTTAGAATAACCCGTGCTGTTGTAAGCTCTCACACGATAGCTGAACTGAGTGGAGTTTAGCAGGTTCATGTCTGTATAACTCTGTGAATAATAATCAGAAACAAGGGTAGATGAATAACTGCCCTCACCTGCAGACCACTGGCGCTCAAGCCAGTAAGTGATCGCTCCATCATCTCCTGTATCACCAGCATCTGTCCAGTTTAAAGTGATCTCATTTAAATCAGCAACGTTCTCAGTAAACTCTGGAGTACCCGGTAATGTTAACGCATCATCAAAAATAACCTCTGCTTCATCAACAATGGAGTATGCCTGGAGTTCATAATCATAAAGAGTGTTGTTACTGAGACCACTGTCTGTATAACTGTTGGACTGGTAATCCTCTGTAAGTAAAGTGCCCTCACGGGACAAACGATAGAAAATAGCCTGGGATGGAGAACCATCTGTATACACGCTGTAGTGTCCAACTGACGGCGTGGACCAGCTCAAACTTACATAGTTGCTGTTCCCACTGGCACTGAAACTGCCTGGCGAGGACGGCGGCTGTACACCAATCTCTACATTTACACCGGACAGTGCTGTAAATACCTGGGGAACTGTATTGCCTGATATCACATCAGTGAATACAAAAATGTCTGCATCAATATCTGTCTCAACATCTTCCTTCCATACCCTGAAGGTAACCGTATGCCCTTCTATAAACCCGTTACCGCTTCCGTCATCCTTCGATGTGGCGATCTGGGCTCCAGGTTCAAATCCTTCCTCAGGTACCGTATAAGCACCCACACAGATACTGCCGTCAAATATGCCTACCTCATCTCCAGGTTCAATATCTAAATAATTCCACTGGGCTGCATCCAGTACAAAGGCCATAGGAGTAAAAGGCGTCCCCTCCCACACAGGCTCAAAATGACCGGTACGATCATGAGGGGTGTATCCTTCCGCTATAACGGGAGAAGAGGACATGACCGCATCCTCATTCAATGTTAAGGTAGCATCGCTGGAAACCTTAACCAGATAAGCTTTCCCCGGATACATGACAAATGGATCATTACCCGGTAAATATAAACTTCCGTTCCAGTTGAAGATCATCTCTACCGAACCCATGATCTCTTCAAAGACCGCATCCACAGCCTGGCCCGCTTCGCTCTGGGTGGGAAACGATATAATGTTCCAGCCTGAGGTTAAAGGAATGTCAAACGGCATCTGGATAATGGTTGAACCGGAAACATTGAAATCATTTCCGTCTGACAGTTTTACGTAGTATCCCTCTGTTGCCATCCAGTTGCCTATACCGTCTGACCAGGCCCCTGCATCCCCGTCCCATCTGATGAGATTGAACTGTTCATCAAATACATAAATAAGTGAACTGTGAACTGGCTCAAGAATCTCAAGAACAGTATTGGCATTCGTGGGTTCTACATTCAACGAAAATAGGTTCCAGTTGGAAGACAGGGAAATATCATGCACCGGTGTTACAATCACATCCAAATCATCAGAGGCAATTGCATACTCGGATTGACCATCATCTACCGTGAATGTCAAGGTCTCTGTTCCATTCCAATCAGGTACAGCTCCAAATGTCACAACAAAACCATCAATGGATACAGTAACATACTCATTACCTAAAACTGTTAACGTTAGTTCGTCCTCTTCTGTATCATACAAATACCCTGAGAAATCTTCGGTCAGACCACCATCTTCTTCAAATGTGAAACCCTCAGCAGGTAAATCAATCGTGGGTGCGTCATTCACTGAGTTAACAGTTAAACTAAATATCTCAGAGTCTTGAAATTCTTCATCTGCCACCACTACCTGAATACCGACTCCTGCAGGGCTAAACCAATCCGGAGCAGGTGTCAATGTTAACTGATTACCGGTAACTTCAGCTGTTATACCCCCGGGATAGTAACTGATAGCACTGAATATTAAATCATCTTCATCCACATCTATTGCCTCTAACGTAAGCACCAATGCTATGTCCTCATCAGTTTCCTGGTCACCAATTCCAATCAATATCGGGGCATCATTCACAGGAGCAACTGTCAAGACAAAATCTATGGAACCACTCAAGCCGCCATTATCCGTGACTGTTACTGTGATCGTTACATCACCATAGAAATCCAATACTGGAGTCATTGTCAGTAGACCAGAAACACTGTCAATTTGGACAGCTACATTGCCAGGACTGGAACTTACTGCACTGTAGGAAGGAATATTCTCATCACCATCACCTGTACCTGTGTCAACATCACTTGACGATACCGTGATCGTCAATGGCGCTTCCTCAGCCGTGCTGGCATCTGCAATGGCATCCATGACAGGAGCATCGTTCACAGGATCTATGAACACATCTACCGTTTGACTAACAACGCCCCCAAAACCATCATCAGCCTGTAAAACCAGACTAATCGCTACTTCTGAATGGTAATTTAAAACTAATGAAGTGAGCAGTAAATTATAGCCATCAAACTCAGCAGCTAAATGTTCAGAGTCAGAATTATCAAGCACTTGAAATGTAATCTCACTGGAACTCTGTTCCGCATCAGTGAGATACATAGAAAAATCCACACTATTCACTTCACTGTCCTCACCAATATGCTGATCATCAATTTCAGACCACTGCGGCGCTGTATTGCCTACGCAGATCGTAACGGTGTTTGCATTAATAGGTTCACCAAATAACTCACCATCCTGTGGTGTAACCTCAGCATACCATTCTTCATCACAAGAGGTGGCAGATGCAGGAATAGTTAACTGATCAGCAAACTCTGACTCTTCCGCACCATTGTTAAACCAGGTAATTGTTGTACCTGACTCACCATCTCCATCAATATCAAAATAATCATAGCTTAGTACTAGATCATCGTTAAGGGTGGGCGGTGATGGAGTTATGACTGCATTTGTTGCGATCGGAGCATCATTCACAGGATCTATGAACACATTGACCGTTTGAGTAACAATTCCACCGAACGTATCATCTGCCTCTAAAACCAGACTAATCGCTACCTCTGAATAGTAATTTAAAACTAATGGAGTGAGCAGCAAATTGTATCCATCAAGCTCAGCGCTTAAATGTTCAATATCCGAATTATCAATTACTTGAAATTCAATTAAATGATCTGGAGTTTCATCATCAATATAACTGGAAATATCTACACTATTCTCTCCACTGTCTTCATCGATATGCTGGTCTTCAATTTCAGACCACTGAGGGGGTGTATTATCCGCACAGATTATGACAATATTTGAAGAAACTTCCGGACCAAAAACTATGCCGTCATTTGGTGTAACCTCAACATACCATTCTTCATCACAGGCTGTGGCACTGGCAGGTATGGTCAACTGATCGGAAAACTCTAATTGCTCCACTCCATCTTTAAACCAGGTAATTATCGTACCGGACTCACCATCTCCATCAACATCAAAATAATCATAGCTTAGTACTAGGTCATCCTGAAGGGACGGCAATGATGGAGTTATGGCTACATTTGTTACGATCGGAGCATCATTCACCGGAAGAACTACTACTTCTACATCATCAAAATCAGTCGCCCTCCCCTGATTATCATTTACTGTGAATGTTAATGTCTCTGTACCATTCGAGTCTTCCACAGCCCCAAAGGTTACCTCAAACCCGTCAATTTCAACGGTTATATACTCATTCCCTGAAACTGTCAAGGTTAATGGGTCCTCATCAATATCACCAATGTATGGGGTAAAATCCTCAACCAGTGAAGTGTCTTCTTCAAATGTAAAACTATCAGGCAATGTAATTGTTGGTGCATCATTGGTGTTTATTACCGTTATCGTAAATTCCTGATCCACTGTCAAAATACTATCGCTCACGCTCAAGTTGACAGAATGATCACCTACATCATCGTTTGTTGGCGTTCCGCTGATTAGGGCAGTACCATCACCATTGTCCTCCAACGTCAGCCAGTCGGGTAGAGACGAAGAAGAGAATGTTAATTCATCAGTTAAATCTACATCCATAGCCTCCAGCATGTAGGTGTACATTTCATCTTCATTTGCTTCTATTATAGGTACGCTGGTGAATACTGGAGCATCATTCACCGGATTGACAGTAAACTCAATCTCCTCTGAATCAATCAATTCACCATCGCTTACTGCCACCACAATATTTATTGTGCCATTCCAGTCCAAACTTGGATTTAAGGTTAACTGATCATCTGTGACTACGGCCTCCACTTGTTCAGGATACATACTGGTAGCACTGAACATTAAATCATCTTCATCCACATCTCCAGCTGAAAGCATTACCGTCAAAGACGTATCCTCATTGGTTACCTGAGCACCAATTTCAGTCAGTACCGGAGCATCGTTTACAGGAGTGACTATCAAACTGAACAGCTGGCTATCAGTATACTCCCCATCAGACACCGTAACCATGATATTTGAAGAACCATTGTAGTTTAAAGCGGGCGCCATGGTTAATTGGTCGTCGCTCACTGATGCGGTTATACCTTCACTATAGCTCACCGCTGAATAGGTTAAATCATCTTCATCGCTGGCAGAAAGTGTAATTATTAAGGGTGTTTCCTCAAGCGTCTCCTGGCTCAAAATCTCATCAAGAACAGGCGGTGAATTAGCCGGCACGCCTTCCTGTTCATACCAGGAAATCTTGTCATCTTGTGTTGATGCTGAGAGCACATCCATATCTCCGTCACTATCCACATCTGCAGAATAAACAGATGAGGCTCCATTCGCGGAGGTAGTGATTTCATGCTCAATAAAAGCTTGGGATCCATCATTCTCATACCAGGCGATCTTGTCATCATTGTAAGATGCTGAGAGAACATCCATGTCCCCGTCGCTATCCACATCCACGACATAAACAGATGAGGCTCCACTTGCGGAGGTGGTGATTTCATGCTCAGTAAAAGATGGGTTCGCATTGCCGTCATTCTCATACCAGGCAATCTTGTCATCATTTCCAGAGGCTGAGAGCACATCCATGTCCCCGTCACCATCTATATCGGCAGCATGGACAAAATTGGCTCCATCGGCACTAGCGGCAATGATATTCCCTGTAAAGTTTTCATTTCCATCATTCTCATACCAGGCAATCTCGCCCTCTTGATTTAAAGCTGAGAGTACATCCATGTCCCCATCACCATCAACATCTGCCGCATAGACAGAGTAGGCACCAAAAGCAGAGGTAGTGATTTCATGCGCGGATGTGTCAGTAAAAGATTCATTTCCATCGTTCTCATACCAGACGATCTTATCATCCGATTGGGAGGCTGAGAGCACATCCATGTCCCCGTCACCATCTATATCTTCAGCGTAAACAGATGAGGCTCCATATGCGGAGGTAGTGATTTCATGCTCAGCAAAAGATTCATTTCCGTCATTCTCATACCAGGCGATCGTGTTATCTTGATTTGATGCTGAGAGCACATCCATGTCCCCGTCATCATCTATATCTTCAGCGTAAACAGATCGGGCTCCATTTGCAGAGGTAGTGATTTCATGCTCAGAAAATACTTGAGCCCCATCATTTTCATACCAGGAAATCTTATCATCATATGCAGAGGCTGAGAGTACATCCAGATCTCCGTCACCATCTACATCTGCTGTATAGACAAAGTTAGCTCCATTGGCAGCAGTGCTGATGTCGTGGGAGATAAAACCTAATTCACCAGGGGTGACAGTCAAGCTGAATAACTGGCTATCAGTGTATTCTCCATCAGATACGGTAACCAATATATTTGATGAACCACTGTAGCTTAAAACGGGCGTCATAGTTAACTGGAATCCGCTCACTGAAAGGACTACACTCTCACTATAACTGAGAGCTGAATAGGTTAAATCATCGTCCTCCGCATCACTGGCAGAGAGCGTAATCGTCAATGGCGTTTCATAGGGTGTCTCAAGGCTCAAAATCTCATCAAGCACAGGCGGTGAATTGTCTGGAGCTCCCTCCCGCTCATACCAGGCGATCTTGTCATCATATTCAGAGGCTGAGAGCACATCCATGTCCCCGTCACTATCAACATCTGCTGCATAAACAGATCGGGCTCCATTTGCAAAGGCAGTGATTTCATGCTCAGTAAAAGCTTGGGATCCGTCATTCTCATACCAAGAGACCTTGTCATTATTAAAAGAAGCAGAGAGTACATCCATGTCCCCGTCACCATTCATATCTATTGCATAAACAGACCTGGCGCCATCGGCACTAGTGGTAATGACATTCTCTGTAAAGTTTTCATTCCCATCATTCTCATACCAGGCGATCTTGTCATCTTGATAAGATGCAGAGAGCACATCCATGTCCCCGTCACCATCTACATCCACTGCGTAGACATTCCAAGCGCCATCTGCAGAAGTGGTGATAGTATACTCAGTAAAAGATTCATTACCGTCGTTCTTGTACCAGGCGATCTTGTCATCAACGCTAGAGGCTGAAAGCACATCCAGGTCCCCGTCACTATCTACATCCACTGCATATACAGACTGGGCACCATCTGCTGATGTGGAAATGGCATACTCCGTAAAGCTCTCGCTTCCATCATTCTCATACCAGGCGATCTTGTCATCACCGCTAGAGGCTGAGAGTACGTCCGTGTCCCCGTCACCATCCACATCCGCCGCATAAACAGATCGGGCACCATTTGCAGTGGCAAGGACATTCTCTGTAAAGTTTTCATTTCCATCATTCTCATACCAGGCGATGGTATTATCATCGTTAGAAGCTGAGAGAACATCCATATCCCCATCACCGTCCACATCCACCGCGTAAACAGAATAGGCGCCCTCAGCTGATGTGGTAATTATATTTTCTGTAAAACTCTCACTCCCATCATTTTCATACCAGGCAATAGTATCATCACCATTTGATGCGGAAAGCACATCCATATCTCCATCACCGTCCACATCCACCGCGTAAACAGAATAGGCGCCCTCAGCTGATGTGGTGATATGGTGGGCGGTGAAGACCAATTCCTCCGGAAAAACGCTCAAGCTGAAGAGTTGGCTGTCAGTGTGTTCTCCATCAGATACACTGACCATAATGTTTGAGGTACCGCTGTAGTCAACAGCAGGTGTCATAGTAAGCTGGTCCCCACTCACCGATGCAGTTATACTTTCACTATAGCTCACTGCTGAATAGGTTAAATCATCGTTCTCCGGATCGCTGGCAGAGAGCATAATCGTTAAGGAAGTTTCAAAGGCTGTTTCCTGGTCCCCGATCTCCGCAAGCACAGGGGGTGAATTCTCCGGCGCACCCTCCTGCTCATACCAGGCGATTTTATTATCACCGTTAGAGGCTGAGAGCACATCCATGTCCCCATCACCATCCACGTCCGCAGCATAAACAGAATGGGCACCATCAGCTGCTGTGGAAATGGCGTGTTCGCTAAACCCTTCACTTCCATCATTCTCATACCAGGCGATCTTGTCATCAGCTAAAGATGCCGAGAGCACATCCATGTCCCCGTCACCATCCACATCCGCTGCATAAACAGAATAGGCACCATCAGCTGAAGTGGAAATGGCATGCTCTGTAAAGCTCTCGCTGCCGTCATTCTCGTACCAGGCGATCTTGTTATCACTGAAAGATGCTGAGAGCACATCCATGTCCCCGTCACTGTCCACATCCACAGCATGAACAGACAAGGCATAATCAGCTGATGTGGAAATGGCATGCTCCGTAAAGCTCTCGCTGCCGTCATTCTCGTACCAGGCGATCTTGTCATCATTTTGAGAAGCAGAGAGCACATCCATATCTCCGTCAGCGTCCACATCCACTGCATAGACAGAAAAGGCAGCATCAGCAGATGTGGTAATTGTATGTACAAAAAAGAAATTTCCACTCCCATCATTCTCATACCAGGCAATGGTATCATCATTTGAAGAAGCAGAGAGCACATCCATGTCCCCGTCACTATCCATATCTGCAGAATAAACAGATGCGGCTCCATTCGCAGAGGTGGTAATATTGTGGGCGGTGAAGACTATTTCTTCCGGTTCAACTGTAAAAACAGCATCATCAGAATCAGACAAGCCAGCTTCAGTCTGATCCGTGGCTGTAAAAATAACCGTTTCACTCCCAGACCAACCCTCAGTGTAGGTGACTGTAGCTACATTTTCACCATCAATGTCAACGCTGATCCCGCGTGTGTCCCTGGCTGAAGACAAAGGCGTCACTTTTAGTTTCAATAAAGTAAATGCCGGGTTTGTCAATTCCAAACTAGTATCAGTTAACATATCCACATTGAACATCACTCCACCAAAAGCATCCTGGAGAAGACAGGAACTCATCATATCTGACCAGCCTGTGTTATCCCAGGTCAACGTGATCAGGTTAGCACTTCCATAAGCCAAGACGATATCATAAACATGTTCACTTAAATCTCCATCCCATGCAAGTATCTGAGTATAATACCTGTCACCATCCCAACTCAAAGCTGCGTCAAACGCTGGTGGCGGGGGCGCTGGAGGTGCATACATATCAAAATCATCATCATAGCCATCGGTTGCATCAGGATGAAAACCAAAGGTCATACCATAGTCAATGCCCTCACCGGATGCTGTAACTACAGCAGAAAATCCCGGCTCAGACTCCTGACCTTCAATTTCATAAGACCAAGCAACTTCATCCCCATTAAGCTCCGTCAAATAATCATCCAGGTCAAATTGAACAAATTCTTCTTCGTACTGTACTGTCTGGTTCGGAATGTCCCCAACTATAGGTGGAAAGTCTAGTTGGTTAATGGTAATAACTACTTCATCACTACCAGTATCTCCATCATCATCCGTAACGGTCAGCATAACGGTATGGACACCAACTGTAAAAGACACCGCAG
>Ga0187833_10003279_pt1 | contig 16558 bp, 11 predicted proteins | sample ETNtaG_37_FD_167968 | JGI IMG/M metagenome (GOLD analysis project Ga0187833, IMG submission 167968) | Marine microbial and viral communities from oxygen minimum zone, Eastern Pacific Ocean - ETNP2014_SV_400_PacBio MetaG (Illumina Assembly) | ecosystem: Environmental > Aquatic > Marine > Hypoxic...
CCAGTTCTCTCCGTTAAGGACATATGGTAGCCGTACCTCAAAACCATTAGATGGCTCAACCTCAAGCTTTATATCATCGGGAAGAGTTGAATCTGTTTGCATTCTTGAATGTTTAGTAACGTCAAATGTTGCCAGGGTTAAAACATGTATAGAATTGCATGCAATGATATATTCAGCCAGAACATCCCTTTGTTCTTGTTTTTCACCAGGAAACCCGATTAAAACAAATACAAAGTTAAGGATTCCCGCATCATGAGCGGCATCTAATACTTTATTTGTTGATATAGGCGCAATTTTCTTTGACATATTTTTTAAGATTTCCGGATCATTAGTTTCAAGGCCCCACATCAATTTCCGGCATCCTCCCTTGTAAAGCCTCGTCATCACGTCAGAATCTTGAAAAACCGCTTCCATGCGTACATAAGTTTCCCATTTAGCATCGATACCCCTACGATGGATCTCCTCCGCAATATGCAGTAACGTTCTTGGTGCTGATGTATCATCCATAAATTTAAAATAGGTTGCCGCTAATCCGTATTCTTTTAAAGTATGTTTCTGAACTTCTACAATATCATTTATAATTTTACCAACGGACCTTTCACGAAAACCGGAATTGGACCCTGAAGGGATAGCACAAAACTCGCAACTACCATAACACCCACGTGCTGTTTCAAGAGGAATAAGCATATCAGGGAAGAAGTAATCGTTAAAATCAAAATCACTGAAATCCAGATGTTCAATTTGATCAAGGTCAAATGCTGAACGGCTTCGATCAAGTACCCGGTTGCCTTCTCCTTTCTCAATAACATTCACCAATGTAATATCTTGATTAGAGATCACTTTTTTATGCAAATCTAAAAAAGGTATTTCACCATCCCAGCAGATTAAATAATCCCACAAATCATTCAAGACACCACTTTCTAACATAGTATCGTAACAGCGTGTTATCATTTGCCCTCCCAAAACAATCTTAACATCACACATACTCTTTCTCAGGCGGTCTGCAAGAGTAAAAGCAGATATTATATGATCCTGGAAGGTTAGCCCTATCCCAACTATTCTTGGCTTCAAAGGTTTTAACTCTTTCTCAATAAATTCGTCAAAAAATGCAATAAATGGGTTAGCCTCTGAATCATCCAGAGCCTTAAGAACTTCTTCAAATCTAAGCCTATCATATGCCAAACCAATAGTCCTTAAGTCCATTGTCAGGCCCCGGTACTTTGAACACTCCGCAGCAAGCCATTCTTCAATTTGATTATACAAACCAAGTAATTTAACCGGGTTGTCCATATAGCTATGATCTCGAAAATTGAAATCATAACCTCTAAGCATCCATTTAAAGAAGAGTATGTTTGTATCAAAAGCCTTGATCTTAAAACCATTCTCTTTAATAAAGGATTTTAAGAAGATTATATTTGCCTTTATATGAAGCGGACTACTAAGCGGAACGTTAATTAAAACACTATCCATATATCTTTGTCACTTCCTTTCTTTCAATGCCTGCAAGCCAACTCCTTCCCAATCAGTTCTCTCACGACTTTCTTTTGCAAAGGAACGTGTAAACCACCTCTATAGAATTCTACAAGCATCAGGATTGTTGATTCTGCTTCTCAGGTACATCCATACCAACGCAGACATGAATACGATCCAAAAACCTATCGTAACATAAACTCCAGGCAAATACGGAGATGTATCAAATTCCATGGTCAGAGTATATTCTCCTTTGGGTAATCTTACACCTTTGAAAATTTCGTTAGTCTTAACAACTGGCAGACTTTTATCCCTGGCATAAGCCTTCCAGAAAGGGTGCCAGGCATCAGCAACTACCAGGAATTCATCTTCTTTTCCATTATAATCAAAAACCATTCGCCCAAAAGAAAAATCCTTCATTCTTATTTTGGTTGAACCGGTGTTCTCTGGTAATTGAAAATAATCATCCTTAGCTAAATAAGCCGTCCCACGTTTTACATTCTCCAGGTGTTTCCCTTCATCCTTAACTTCCAGACGTTCTGCCAGATAATAATATGGCCAGGCATTAAGATTCTTATAGATGTATAGCCATTTAGATTTAAAACAAAGTGACAGATACTCAGGTACATCTTGAAGTTCAGATTTGGAATAATAGTAGGATACGGCACCCATATCCAGTAATTCTGAAGATATCACCGGGCCCCGTGTAACATGGCGGAGATGGACCAGTTGCTTTTCCTCTTCCTCATTGAAAATACGGTATACATACTTAGCAACATCTCTCTGAGTAAATGATTTATGTCCATGAAGCTTCAAACCCGGAGATTCTTCATAGCCATATCTGAAATTAAAGCGTTTTAATGGTCCTTTTTCAATCACTTCTCGCTTTTGTTTGTATGTAGCAATATCCCTTGATGGCCCTATATCACCCCTCGTATAATAAAGCCTGTCAGTAGGACTAAATTCGGGTAAAGATGAAGCAACTTCTTCCCAAATTAATTTCTTAGTATTCAATGGAAAAACTGTCCATGACATTGTAATCGCAGAAATAAGTAAAAGGTATGCAAATAACCTTGGCTTTTCAACAATCTTAGAAAGCCATTTAGCCCTCAAGAAAAACAACATTAAGACAGCACTTATTGAAAAATACACCAACGAGTACCAATGCATGGAATTCTGCAGACCATGCAATCCATAAAAGGAAATAAATGCAAGAAGTTCCTTTGGACGAGATCCTATTTTATCAGGACTGAATATTTCAATAATAAACTTTAAAAAAGATGGCAAGATATCCGGCATGATGAATGAAAAAACACAAAATACTGCTAATCCGGAATAAAACATCAGCAACAAGAATGCGATTCCTTTTCCAAGAAGCCACCCCCAGGATGAACGAATCTGCAAATCAGTTCCCTTAATCTCAGAAATAAAGATTGTCGTTAAAGCGATTTGAGCGACAAATAATACTGTAAGATCATAAACATTAAGTAACGTCATACTCTTTACATAAATAAATTTATAGAGTTCATTATAGATCGGTATATTCACAAATGCAGTGTGAATCATAAAGACCAATACCAATCCTTTCATAGAGAACTCCCAGAAGGAATTTGCACGCCTGAGAAAGAAAAAGATTAGAAGAAGAGGAAATATGGCGACAACATTATATGAGAAATCTATGGCCGGCAGGCCTGCCGCATTTAATAAATTACGGTCGTGCCACTCAAATAAAATTATATTTAATATATATGTTATCAAACCCTTCATATTTGGAATCCAACTGACTACATCTGAAAAGCTCACCTGCTTCTCACGTATGTACCCTACTAATATAGTTTCAACTATGTTGGGATAAATCATCCAGAAGCTGAGCATAACAGCCATTAAAGATCCCAAGGAAAACAGTAGTACGAATTTGACAACCATCTTCTTCAAAGACTCTTTATAATAAAGATAATACATTATTGAAAAAAAGAACCCCATGCTTAATAATGAAGCAACACAGGTGACACTACCAAATACAAATATAAACCAGAAAACCAACGAAAAGTAGAAATAGTGTTGAAGCCTTGGACGGCTATAATATTTGTACAAAACAATAAGGAGCAGGGGAACACCAACAAATACCGCATTAAATCTCAAGTAGTGCATACCTGCCTGATGGGAAGTAAAGATTATGAGGGGACACAAAAGCCAAACCGATCTACCCAAACCGGGAGCAACTAATTTAAGAAAATAATACATGGCAATCCCTGCCAGGATATCAAAGAAAACCACAGAAAAGACATAGGCAATTTCTTGCGAAGGTGCAATTTTTTCCCAAAAAGAAAGTAAGGACCATGCATGAGAGATTGTATCTCCGTAGAAGAAGGATATACCAAAACCCTTATCAGGTCGCCACCCGTTACCGATGCTATTACCATATGTATAATTCGAAAGCAAATATTGGTCCTGATGCACAAAGAAGTCTGCTCCAATAAAAATTTTATAGAAACCAAGCAATATTGTTCCAACAATCAAGAGAATGGGGACTAGATTGTTTTTAATTAGCTTTGCAGTATCTTGTCTAATTACGAAAGGCATAATTTCCTTCAAATATTCTTTGAAAAGAGGATCTTTATGAAAACAAAAAATGATTTTATCAGGTGAATAGTCTTATGCCGATTAAACAACATAAGAAAATACCTCACTAGTCTTTTTGGGTGAAAATAAAAACGTCTATACAAGTCGTTCATATAACGCATTAATATTTCGCTACTCAATCCCGGAGGTATATAATTAATATGGTATTGATTTATATCCTTCAGATCTTCCATCCTATTTGTGCTCAGAATCTTCTTGTAGACCTCTGACCCTGGCAATGGCGTGAAAAAACTTATATGAATATCAGACAATGGAACACTGAGTATTAACTTTTTATTCTCTTCTAAAGTTTCAATCGTTTCCGGAAGTGAACCAATAATCAAATATGCCCTTGCTCTTATTTTTGCTTTATAAGTAGCATCCAACGTCTCCCTGATCTGATTCACATTTATATTCTTATTAAATCCATCCAGAATTTTCTGTGAACCGTTTTCAATACCATAACTAATTTGCCAGCATCCGGCTTTTTTCATATCCTTCAATGTTTGCTCTTCCAGCGCGTCTATTCTTCCTTCACAACTCCAAGCAATATCCAGGTTACTCTTCTCTTTTTTATCTATAAATTCATATAGTTTATTTTTATTTAGAATAAATATGTCATCATAAAAACATACATCTTTTATTTTATATCTATTCTGTAAATCTTTAAGTAATGAGATTGTATAATCAACAGAGTAGGCACGCAGCTTACGACCAAAAACAGCGCGATCACAAAATGTGCAAGCGAAAGGACAGCCTCTAGATGAAACAACAGGGGCTACCGGCAAAGCGGAGTAATTATTAGGGGTTGGCCTATAAAGATCAGGAAATTTATCCATTAAATCATACGCTGGAAAAGGAAGTTCATCCAAATTTTCTATATACCCCCTTGCAGCAGTTTTTGTAACCGTGCCATTTTTTTTAAAGACAATACTTGGGATGCTGTCGTCAATTTTACCGGTATTGATAATTTCAAATAAAGTTTTTTCTCCCTCTCCAAAAACCCCTACATCAAAAGATGGAAATCTCTCCATGGTTTCTTCAGGTAAAGCCGAAACATGAGACCCTCCTATGATTGTAACAATGTGGGGAAAACGTTTTTTTATCTCATCTGCTAGCTCTGCAGAACGGAAAATCATATTTGTTGTCGCTGTAATGCCGACATAGGAAGGTTTATGGTTCTTTACATAATCCAAAGTTGCATCAATGCTAAGACCTAAATTCAAAGCATCTAATATTCTTACGGAAACATCCTTTGAGCGAAGATAACCAGCAAGATTTACAAGCCCCATAGGGGGAAGTTTACTTCCCAACTTCAATTCCCAGGAGCTTAAATTACTAGGTGGGTGAATTAATAGTATATCTGTCAAAGCAAAACCTCCATAGTTAGTTGTATGGTTTTATATTTCAACGTATAATATTTGCGAGATTAATAACCTGAGCGGGGATAAAAGATTTTTTCTAATAAGGCGGATAATGAGAGAAAAGATGATGACTCGATTATTTTGACATATTATTATCAGCTTGCCTTTTTCATTTGTATTGCCAAAAGATTAGAGTGCTACTTCGCATCAATACCAACAGACCAAAGTCGTTTAATTCTAAACAGGACGCAATATAACCAATGCCGCCTTACGAGAAAAGTCCGCTTTACCATACACATCTACAACTTTCTTGGAAGCATACTTACAAAATCAATATTCATCTTATTCAACATAAAAATTCATATTATTAACTTACACCTGTTAAACAACACGTTAAAAGAGCACTTATTTCTCTTTATTTCCTATATACATATTTTAGAAAAGCGACTGCGCTTAACATTATCTTTGATGAATTACGTAACAAAAACAGTTTTAAAAGATAATTTCTAATTATTCGCGGCCGCAAATAAAATTTCTTTAATATAAGTTTCCTAAAATGTACAAGTTCTTCTTCAGTCAAATCAAACGGTATAAAACTAGGGCTTTTTGTCAGAAACGATCCTTTTGATGGATCGAAATGACCATATTTGTGCCATATCTTAATGGCTGCTGTTCCTGCTAAGGGAGTAAAAAATGACATATGGAAATCAGTAAGATATGCCTTATTAATAAAACTTTTGGTTTCTTCTATTGTTTCGTGGTTTTCCCCAAAACTGCCTATCATAAACAACCCTTTTACATCAATGCCCACTTCTTTACATAGATTAAGTGCCTCAAAATTCTGCTCTACCGTTGTACCTTTGTTAATAGTTTTTAGGATTTTATTCGAACCACTCTCTATCCCCAGCGATACTTGCCAACAGCCGGATTTCTTCATCGATTGCAGCAATTCTCTATCAAGGTGGTCTATCCGTCCATGACATGCCCAGGTAACATCTACATTTTCTTTAATAAGGATGTTACAAAACTCAATCACATTATCTTTGTTCATTACAAAAGTATCATCCTGAATATAAATATCCCTGATTCCATAATTTTCTATTAAATCTAAAAACATGCCGTAAACATATGATGCGGAATGATAACGAATTGTTTTACCTAATTGCCAAGGAAAACAAAAATAACATTTGCCACTACAACCTCGAGATGTAACCAGACCTGCTGACGGACTTCTCTTTATAGAATCCCCTGCAGGACGATAATATTTTTTAAGTTCCGGCAGTAATGACCAGTCCGGAAAAGGTAACGAATCTAAGTCGGAGAGCAAAGGACGCTTTCCTGTAGCATCTATATTTCCACTCTTATCCCTAAAAACAATCCCTGATACATCTTTCAGATCTTTATCATTAATGATAGCATCAAGTATCGCCGGAAATGTTACCTCTCCTTCTCCGATACATGCCATATCAAAAGAAGGGGATTCTTGCAGCACTTTGGAACCGCTTAATGTTGCATGACTTCCACCTACTAACGTAATAATATTTTTGCCTTTTCCGTGATATCTTTTTTTTAACTCGGATGTAATATATTGGACAGCATCCACAAAGATAGTGTAAAGAGTGAATCCTACAATATCGGGTTCGATTTCAAGAATATGTTGAATTGTTTCATCTGCTGTTAATTTAAGCGCTGCGGCATCCAGGATAGAGACATCGTAATGCTTCTGTCTTGCAATTGTTGCTAATGAACATAAGCCTTGAGGAGCTAATTCGCTCCCAGCGGCTGCCAAATCTCCGTATAAATCACTCAAAAGTAACGGTGGTTGTATTAATAATGTTTTCATCTGACTACAAAATCAGAGCTGTTTTCAATTTATTTTTTATGCTACTGATCTGCCAAGAGTTGATTTATCAATTAACATTGAGAGAACATCGTAAATGTTATCTATTTTAGAACCCATTATTATAGACAAATTCTTTAAATAATAATCCTTCTTTAATAAAATCGGCCTACCATCATCAATTTCATTATTTACCAAAACTGTTTTTATCTCATACAATGAATCAACATATTGCGCTTCCTCTATTAGAGGGAAATACCTTTTTGCATCCTTAACCATATAAATATAATTAGATTTCATGGTTGTATTCTTTAAATATGCATGCCCATCAATAAAGTTATCAATATCACTCCAATTATAGTGAGGCGTATACCTGACATGGCTTAACGTATGCAATTTCGTTGAAGGGTAAGGCATTGTGGAAAAGAAAGGACCATCCATAACAGTAACACCAAGACTCCTTAATTCATCCGGCACTTCAATTAAAGCAAGTTCTGTTACTTCATGCTTTAAAGGCAGGATAGGCACATTTGAATTCCTCAATATATTATTTATTTGAGAATATGTACAGTTGTATACTTTATTCGCCGAAAAGGAAAGATCTTCGTTTAGGATTGACAAACTTATTTGATCACCATTTAATTGTTCGATCTTGTAAACCTCTGTATCATAACAAACATCAACGCCTTCTTTATTAAGCCTTTCTTTAATGATTTCCTTCAATTTAACCGGATCAAAAGCAACCTCCTTTACCAGAAAAACATCATCTATCATATCTTGGTTAAATAGTTTTTGATATTTTGCAGGGGCTGTTTTAATTGGGATACCTAAATTCTTAAATGTTTTCATGAATTGGTAAGCGTTCACTTTTGAGTGGCTTCTAGCCACTGCATAGATTTTATCAAATTCATCATAGATGCACTTTCTAAAATCTGTAATAAACCTCGGGTAATTAATAAATGAACGAAATGCCGTGACTAAATTCCGGGGATAATGAAAACCAGAATGTATTCTTGCTTGATTTTTAGATGATGCTCTCTTGAGAAGATCAGTCTCTTTCTCAATTATGAGGATTTTGTCATAATATTTCTTCAGAAAAACAGCTAAACAGCATCCGTAAAAACCGCCTCCAATCACAATAGCATCGAAGTGCTTATTCACTTTTCTTCTTTCTTACAAACCCACGTGAACACCACTTTTCAGCAAAACAGGCCAAGACTGTAAATAGATAACGAATGCCCAATTCTGCAATATTGAACTTCGTTTCTCCAATTTCCCGATTAGTCCAGGAATTAGGCAAAACTGTATAACTATACCCTCTAACAATGGCCTTTAGGGGAATTTCAACTGCCAAATCAAAATGACGGCTTTTAAAAGGTTTTAATTCTTCTATTACATAATTACGGTACATTTTAAATCCGTTTGTAACATCTGTATATTTTATCCAAAAGAGCAAACTGATAAAATAATTGGCTAATCGATTAATGAATTGTTTGACCCTGGGGTAATCTATTACCTGAGCTCCGTCTGTCCATCTTGATCCAAACACACAATCATAATGCTCATTACTTCTAAAGAATTTGATTACGTCTTCTGGACTATCAGAAGCATCCGCCATACAAACACAAACACTATCCCCTTGAAATGTCTCTAAACCTTTACGGACAGCCATACCGTAACCGTTTGGCGGGTTATTATCAACTACAACAAGAGTCGGCACCCTTGTTTTCAGCTTTCCTAAGACTTCTTTTGTTTTATCAGTAGAGTTATCGTTAATAACACGTATTTCATGTTCAATATTATTTTGTTTTAAAGCGGAATAAAGCTGTATGACAGTGTCGGCGATACAGCCCTCTTCATTATAAGCAGGAATTATACAAGAAAGTCGCAACTGCCATCATCCTTTATCAAACTCAAGCTGAATACCTTTCTAAGACATATTCCAAACTATTCTTTACGGTACGTATATTCGATTCCATTAATCCATTCCGCATTTCTATTGAAACCCACTTGTTGTAATTCAACCTTCTCAAATGATCGGTAATTCTAGTATGATCGGTCTTACCTTTGCCTATTTCTTGAAGATAGGGTTCGCTAATATGAAAATGTTCCAAATACTCAAATGCCCTTTCAAGGGATTCTTCATAATTTTCACAATTTAGCGCCATCACTCCTGCATCAAGATGAAGCCCAAAACCGGGATGAGCCACCTTCTTTACAAGTTCTATGCCTTCGTCAGTTGTATTAATAAAGTCACACCCGTAAAGTGATGAATTAGGCTCAATACAGAATTTAGCTTTATTCTTATAAGCAATCTCACCTAAAGCAGAAAAAAATTCAATGGCAATATCCGTCACCTCTTTTATCCCTAATTTCCCTGCCAATCTATTTTTTGGCGAACCAAAAACATATATTTTCACACCTAACTGAGATCCAAGTTCAATTATTTTGGATAAATAACTAATAGTTTCTTTTCTAGTCTGGTAATCTTTAAAAACCAACATATCAGGTTGACCAAAAAGAAGAGATTGCATAGCAACGATCTCAATGTTTTTCTCTTCCCAGAATGTTAGGCAGTCTCGAACCGACTCATCGCTCTGTTGCAAAGGGTTATCCCATAACATAGTAGGAGCCACTTCAATTCCTTTAATCGAAAGTTCTGATAATACACGCGATATTTGCTCATCTTCTAACCTAGTCCAAGCAATGTTGGAAATTGAAATTTTCATATGTAGTGTAACCTGGTTATCCAGAGGTTATAAAATTTCTTATCTGTGTTAAAATTTCCTTTTTTGAAAATAAATAATAATTTAAATCAGAACCAAACAGGCTGCTGTATTTAGTTTTGACATCATAAGAAGCCGGTGGCTTATTTGTCTCGTTATCAAATTTAATCTCAAAAGCGTTTTCAGCTACTTCTTTAATGCTCACAGGTTGTGTGGCAAAATTAATAAGCGGTAGGTCATATTTTAAAACAACTTCCAGATCAGACTTCAATCTTTCTAAATCGTAAAATTGATAAACACTGTCGCAGTGTATCATCTCTAAGCAATTATTATGCATCAAATCATATATGGCATTTTTTTTTAACCCTGCCCCGAAAAGACCCGGCAATCTAACAATATTGGTCTTGGGAAAGGTAGATTTAACAAACTCCTCAAAATAAAGACGATGTTTTCCATAAGGTTGCAAACCGGACACATCGATGTGAGTATCTTCATTTACATTAACAGGTTCATTATATACATCTACTGTTGAGATTAATATAAAGCGATCCACCTTTACTCCTCTAAGATTGTCAATAAGCTTATTAATATTATTTAAATCTTCTTCAGGGTTTTTGTTAGCAATCCATTTAGCCGCGGGTATTCCAGCACAAACTAACATATCAATATTCTTAGCTCTTATATTTTCAATATTAGAAGAGTTGTGCAATTCATCAAATGAAAAATGGCGCAGTAAATTACTGCCTACAAATCCTGTATAGCCAATTAAGCACGATTTCATAATAAACAGTCACACCACATTTTTCTTATTAGTATCTTTAGGAAACACACAACTGCTATGCTCCTCTTTAATGAAATACAAATCACCCTTTTTTGTTTCATTTAAAATACGTGTCAAGTACTCACTAATTAATGCCAGTATAAGAAACAAAATGAAAAACATTACAGAGTTGACCACATTTGTTGCAGTCCATCCAGCCACAGTCTCCTTTCCCAAAAGAAACTTAAAGACAGCATAATAGCCAACTGCATATACAATATATAAAATATTTAATACACTGGCAAACAAGCCCATTAAAGCACAAATCCTGATTAACCTATTTGAATTTGCAACGATAATCTCTATTCCAAAAGCAAATGATTGCAAAGATACCTTTCCCTTCTTACTTCCTGAACGATTTATTGGAGTGTATTGCAATTCACAATGCCTATAGCCTATCTCATAGATCATGTATTTTAAATATCTGGCTTTATATTTTATATTTGTTATTGAATTTACACATTGCCGGCTAAAAGCAAAACAATCTCCAGAATTAGGATTGATGTCATATCCGGTGAAGAAATAGCTTACTAGAAAAAACACTTTATAAACCATTTTCTCAATAAAATTCTTATATTTTTTACCACAGTTTTCAGCGACAACTACATCATACCCTTCAATATTTTTTTTAATTAATTCAGGAATTAAAGAAGGAGGGGTAGAATTAAAATCCATCAAGACAACGTAATCCCCTATGCTCTGCTCTAACGCGGCTGCAAGCGCAGTTTCCTTATGGTATTGTCTAGAAAGTATAACAAGCCTTATATTACTAATATTTGATACTATCTCTTTTACCTTACAAACAGAATCGTCGGTTGAACCATTATCTAATAAAATCAATTCATAATTAGTAAACGTCTTATCTAACACCTCTATTGTTTCTTTAATATAGGGCTCAAGCAAATCAGCGTTATTTTGAATTACTGTAACTACCGAAATTAAATTGTTTTCTATTCTATTTTGCATTTTAATTAACCTCAGATTCAGCGGACAGGTTCAAATACATCTTTTAGTTTTAATATACTAAAACCGATTTGGTTTTCGGTTCTACTGGAAACCAAATTTTGGTTGCAGTTATACCCTGTCAGAATTTTCATCTAAAACTATTCTATGATGGATATATTTCCAAATATTTAACCTCAAAATCAAACTAGAGCTTCATGGATTTAAAGATTCTCTCCGGAATATGCCGAATAATCATCATTATAAACATCCAAAAGAATGGGATATAAACAACGTCCCGCCCCTTAACAATAGCCCGTTCTATCAACCTGGCAGCCTTTTCCGGTGTTATGACAAGAAACATTCCCGGTTTGCCAAACACCATTTTAGTATCAACAAATCCAAGCTTTACTGTTACAACCCTAACGCCACTTTTGTGTAGCCGGTTACGCAGTCCTTGAAGAAAACGAGTCATTCCGCCTTTTGCAGAACCATATATATAATTGCTCTGCCTGCCTCGGTCACCAGCAACAGAAGACAATACTGTAATAACCCCGTGGCCTTGTTCCTCCATAAGATTAGCCAGGAATGTTAAGATAGATACAGGCCCCACGTAGTTGGAGGAAATTATACCCCAGCTTACTATGTTATCTTTGCACGCTAGGCTTTGATCGCCCAACAACCCGGTAGCTACAACAACACAATCAATACCCCCTAATTTATCCCACACATCGTAAGCAAGAGCTTTATGGTTAGAAAAGTCGTCTGCCTCAAAAGTACCTTCATAAACCTCAGCCATACATCTTATCCTGATATCTTTCGCAATGCGAGACTGTTCATTTAAATCTCTTGATGCTAAGTATACTTTAGCGCCAGGCGAAATCAAATTATAGCACATATATCTACATATACCGGAAGTCGCTCCAATAAACAATAATTTCTGAAAATCTACACTCATGTTATTAATAGACGTCTAGACATATTTGACGAAAACAATTTATCAGGATCAAATGCATTCTTAACTTTTAGCCACTGGTCCAACTTTGGGTACATCTTATGAAACATTTTACTACTAACACGTCCATCCTTTGCTAAATAAACCCGACCCTTATAGTTTAGTACTATTTTGTCCATTTCGTCAAGAAATTCAAAGAGCCCTTCTTTCATAGGATAATCTAGTAACATGCTGTATCCATCAATAGGATAAGATAATGGAGCTTCAGAGGGCCCCATTCTTTTTATTGCAGCAAAATACACCGGAAAGTCATGCTGCCGAGCCCGGATAAGATCCAGAATACTATTAAAGGCATCAGGTGCGTCTACAGTAGGAATTACATATTGATATTCAATAAAACCCTTTCTACCATATAGCTGGTTCCAATGGGGAATGTTATCCCAAGGGAACAAAAATGGTCTCAAGTTTAGAAGGAAAGGATGTTTTGTCTTAGCATTTTTATAAAAATATGCAATATTAAACAAGCGATTTGTAAACTTATTGTAGAAAGGAGCCATGTGTTTTAAAGAAAACTTCGAAAGTGATTTATTCGAGCTAAAAGGCTTTTCATTAATTGCTTTACCATTCAAAATATTGCTCGTAGCATAGTTTGCGGTAATAAAAACACCACGACCAAAAGCTCCTGGATTTAACAAATCAATCCATGCTACAGCAAACTCAGACTTTGAAGAAAAATTATCAAAGTGAGTAAAGATTTCCCCCATATTATAAACAGGAATAGAGTGTACCTTAAACAAAGGAATCTTAATTCTACGCAATCTAAGTTCTACCTCAATAATAATCCCGGTTAACCCCATACCCGCAACAGTAGCCCAAAACAAGTCCGGCTCTAAATCACGGGAACATTCCTGAAGAGAACCGTCAGCCAACACTATACGGAGTCCGGCTAAATGTCTGGAAAAACTTCCTTCTTTCCAATGATTTTTAGAGTGTATATCGAATGCTACACATCCTCCCAATGTATTATTGCTGTAGCCAGGAACAACAGACAAACTCCAGCCCCTAGGCAGAGAAACAGTCAAGATATCATTTAGAGTTATGCCAGCTTCTGCACGCAGGATACCGGTCTCCTCATCAAAAGAAAGAATTCTGTTCAACCGGCTAGTTAAGAGTACTACGCCATTCTCATTCAAAGCGGCATCACCATAACTATTACCCGTACCATGCGTTAGAATTGTTTCCTTAGCAAAGGTTTTTACTGCTTCAATCACACCATTTATACTCTCAGGCCGAATGGTTTGTGATTCAGCAGCAAGGTATCCTCCAAAGCCATAATATGATTGTTTTCTTGAGTTCATTGCAATTTTTTATAATAATACTACACAATTAGATTTTTCATTATCTATTGACATTTTCTAATAATGATTACCATATGATTAAATGCATCTAAATAATTTCGACTGCATTTCTCCAAAACAAATCTATTTTTTTTGCAATAATATTCAATTTTCTTCTTGCTTCTAAACAAATTAATTTCATCCGGATACAACTTAACTTTTCTTCTCAGTACTACACGAAGTATAGTCTCTATTACAATAGAACCTGCTTTATACCAACCAATTAACGTTGGCCAGAAAAGGATAGCATAAGCATCTGCCTTTAAAACTCTTGAAAATTCATCGAAAATAACATCTAGCTCATTATTGGTGAAATGTTCCATCACTCCCATATTCCATATTCCATTAATGGAGTTATCACAAAATGGAAGATAAAGCAAATCACCCTGAACTCCTCCCTCTATATTAGATAACTCTTTAGCCTGAGTGAGAGGCTCAAATACAAAGTCATATGAGAATAGCAATCTAGACTCTTTAGGAATCAACACACTCGTCTGGGAAGAACCTGATCCCATTTCTACAAATATACCATTGCCTTGAAAATAGCGTTTAGCAAAATATGCTACAGCTTTTGCATTTAACTTAGTTCTTAAAAAATGTATTATTTTTCTAGTTCTTTTACTTCCAAAATGATTTCCCCAATAATCATCCCATGAACTCCTATTATTGCTGCTCTTATTGTTAATAGAATGTTTTAGACAATACATATAATTATGGTGCTTGCAAAGAATCCAAATAATGCAACCTGCCTTTTTTCTTTAACAATTCATCATACTTTCCCGCTTCACAGATAGCTCCATTTTCGATCACAAAAATTTTGTCAGCAAATTTTACTGTAGAAAGGCGGTGTGCAACCATGATAATTGTCATCTCACGACAATACCTTTTAATTGCATCCTGTATTAACTGCTCTGTTTCACTGTCCAGTTCACTGGTTGCCTCATCCAGGATGAGAATTTTTGGTTTCATTAAGAGGGCCCTGGCAAGAGCCACCATCTCTTTCTGACCTCCGGAAAGTTTAATACCATTCTCACCTATTTCCGTATGAATGCCGTCAAGCAGCTTAGAAATCAATCTATCCATGTGAAATTGCTTGCATATATCGGTGACGATATCATCATTCACATCTTTACAACCTATTGTTAAATTCTCCAACAAAGTACCGTCCAGTAAAGTTGCTTCCTGGCTGACATATGCAATATTTTTCCTGAAAGAGCCTGTATCCAATTGGTCGTATGGTATATCACCATAATAAATCATACCTGAATCTGGTTTGAGCAGACCAAGAACAAGGTCCAGAATAGTTGATTTTCCGGCTCCGGAACTACCTACAAAAGCAACACTCTGTAAAGGCTCCACTTCCAAACTGATTTTGTTGATAACATTTTTACCTTCAGGATATTTGAAACTAACATCATTAAATTTTATCGGTCTGTCATAATGAAAGATTTCATTACCATAAACTTCCTTATTCTGTTCCAGGTTATTCAGGCGTTCTTCAATGGAGCGATGAATAGGAACTTGTGTATTTAAAACCAGATAAGCTGTAAAAAGATTATTAAAATACGGTCCCAATCTCATGAATACAAGAAGCACTACAAGCAATTCAGAGAAACCTAAACCTAATACACTCCTTAAACCCATTAATAAAACAATAAAAATGAAAGTCGCAAGAAATGTCCATAAATTCTGTAACTCTTCTCTCAAAATAATGAGTTTTTTCACTCTGACCGTTTCACCCACATAGTCGAACACCTTCGTCAAAAAGGCGTCAAGAAGCATGGAAGATTTGAAGAACTTCTTGTTCTGTAGAAGGCTAATTGTAGCATTGGCAACTTTCTTGTATGTTTCATTAAATCTTTTTGATAACCTACGAACATGGCTGGAATTTCTTACATTGATTAGAAATAAAACCCCGTATAGGGCAAACGCCAGTAAAGTAACAGAAAATGACAGTCTTATTACGATAAACATAAATGCTGTTACCTGTATCAAATAAATGACAATCCTTTGTGAATTAAGATGAGCAACACCAGCACCATCTGCTTCCCTCAAGACTGCATGGTTCATTTCACCTGATTTGTCCATCGTAATCCATAACCAGTCTACAGCACTGTAGGAACGAAAAATCCTCTTACGATATTCCATAGAAAGCCTCTGTTGTGAGAAATTTGCCACAATTGTGGACAAAAATACCAGTATCTGGCTGGAAATAATAAGCAGTGAAGCAAGAAAAAGCAGTTTATAAAAAGATGGTTCTAAACCTAATGTATTGAGGATTTTACTGAATAGATCCAAAGTGACAGGATTGTCTCCTGTAACACCATCTGTCCTTGTATATTCAAGTACAGGTATAAGCATTGGTATTCCAGCAATAGTAAAAAAACCACTTAATACCTGAAGGGAAATAATCCAGCCAAAA
>Ga0187833_10003283_pt1 | contig 16552 bp, 17 predicted proteins | sample ETNtaG_37_FD_167968 | JGI IMG/M metagenome (GOLD analysis project Ga0187833, IMG submission 167968) | Marine microbial and viral communities from oxygen minimum zone, Eastern Pacific Ocean - ETNP2014_SV_400_PacBio MetaG (Illumina Assembly) | ecosystem: Environmental > Aquatic > Marine > Hypoxic...
CTCTTGGCTGAGGCTTGCAAGCTCTGGGCTGAGGCTCGCGAGCTCGAGGCTGAGGCTTGGAAGCTCTGGGCTGAGGCTCGCGAGCTCTGGGCTGAGGCTGAGGCTGAGGCTGACAAGCTCGAGGCTGAGGCTGAGGGCGACAAGGCCTAGGTTTTCGGGGAGATTCCTTTAAATCTCTCTATAGACCCCGCAAGGGTAGAAAAGACCAAATCTTTTACTACATCTTGTCGGGGTCTTTTCTATTCAACCCCAAGATAACTTCTGACGTTTTGAATATCCAACTTGTAGGTGTTAAGTCCACACTACTTATTTAGAGCCAAATTTACCAAGTGTCCACTAAACTCTTTTAGACTAGAACCAATCGCTTCAAGAGATTTTGGATATAAGGATTTTTCAGTCAGCCTTGGAAGAGTGTTGACTTCTAAAAGATAAACACCATGCGGAGAAACTATAAAATCACTCTGTGAATAGTGCCTCAACCCCAAGACTTGATGAGCTAATTTTGCCAATCTTTGAATTTCTTCTTTTTCTTCTTTTGAAAATCTCCCTGGAATTATTTCTTCTGATTCTCCACTATACTTTGCATCATAATCAGAAAAGGGTAACTTTGACGGTTTGACTATTTCGACTGGCAAAAGTGCATATAAATTTTCACTCCTAAAATTCTCTACTACTCCACAGGTCGCTTCCCTACCTCTAATGTATTCTTCAACCATAATTTCAGCTGAATGATTAAAGGCACTAGCCACAGCCTGTTGTAAATCATGAAAATCATTAACTAAAGAAACCCCAATAGATGACCCGCTTGCTACAGGTTTAACAACGATTGGCATAGTCCAAGTTCTGAAAATCTCTGTTAATTTCCTATTAAGATCTGGACTTACTCTCAATGACATATGCTCCGGGACTCTAATTCCGTTCAAGACAAATGTCCTCTTAGCCAAAAACTTATTCATTGCTAAAGCACTTCCTATTATCCCCGAGCCAGTATATTGAGCATTTATAGAATCCAAGAGCTGTTGAACTTTACCATCCTCTCCATACGCTCCATGGAGACAATTAAAGAAAACATTAAATTTCTTAACAGCCTTTTCGGGCATAACAGGGAAACCGTCTAGAAACCAATCTCCATTTTTATCAACAAGAATATCTTTTACTTCAAATTCATCAGAAAAATTATCTAAAATACTCTGCCCTGTCCTCAAAGAAACCTCATACTCACTACTAGGGCCCCCTCTTAAAACTCCTACTTTAATCATGGGGAAATTTTATCATAAAAATCAAAAATCCCTCTTTTGAGGGATCTTCAATTTCTATTCTTCTTCCTCTTCGCTATCTTGACCTTCTGTGTCTCCATCGCCAACAACCACATTTTCTATTTCAACTTCAATTCCTTCCGATTCCGAATCAACATTTAATGAATCTCTTGCTGCATCTAAATTGGAATCAGGAGAATCGGAGCCTGGTATAAGTGAGTTATTGAAGAATAAAAACAAAACTATCGTAACAACAACTGCCACAAATGTTCCAACCTTTTCATTTTTACTTAATGCCATAATAATTTGTTTTCTAATTATCTTATCGACCTTATCCTTTTAAAAAAACATTCAAAAGAGTAACCAGGGCGCTAAACAGTCCTGAAATGAGTGCAACTAAAATTGCTCTATCCTCACTCCATTTTACACGCTTTCTCGTATATCAATATAATAATAAATTCTTTTTTTAATGCCAACAACCATTTTCTGCGGTTTACCCCAAAGCTCGCATAAGCACTGGGCCCAGAAATGTTGTGACAACACTCAAAATTATCATTGAAGTCAGAATTGGTTGACCGAAAAGGCCAAGTTCAAAACCAGTAAAAGCTACAGCTAAAGTGGTTGAAAGCTGTGGAATGGAAGCTGCCCCAAATGTTTTTGATTCATTATTTGAAAACCCAGCAATCTTAAACCCAAAATAACCACTCAAATATTTGGAAATAATTGAACCAAAAACAATGAGAAGTGTTACGAGAAGTATGCCGTTTGAACCATAGAGAATACTTATATCTGCTTGAGCTCCAACAACCACAAAAAAAGTTGGAATAAAAAGTCCATAACTAATTGTCCTTATTTTTTCAATCAGGACTTCACTTTTGATCGAGTTAGCTAGAACAAAACCAGTAAAAAATCCGGCTACAATCGGATGAAGTCCAAGTAATTCAAAAACAATGACAGTCCCGATTAAGATTGTAAAAATTGACCTCAGCTCTCTTTGGAAAAAGATTTTGTCTTTTTCATCAGTGGTCACTGAAAAAATCCATCTAACTTTCGGTATTGCCCATCTAAGAATAATAATGGTAATTAAAAGTAGGCTATAAAAAACAGGCAGAGGTAAAGATGTAACAGGGTTAATATTCTGGAGGAGAATAGAAAGAAGAATAAGACTGGCAACATCCTGAATAATTATTGAACCAATAATTGATTTGCCAAGATTAGAATAAATTAAACCCGTAGATTCAAGAGAAGGAATAATGACTGCTACAGAAGATGAGATAAAGACAACACCAATTAAGGCAGACACCGTGGCACTAAACCCAAGTAAAATACTTATAGTAAAACCTATTAGAAATGGTATAAAGCCATTTACAAAAGAAATAAATAATAATTTCTTCTTTGAGCCAGAGTAGTCTGATAAGTGCGATTCGAGTCCAGCCATAAACATCAAAAAGATTAGTCCAATTTGACCAATAAAGTTTATAGTTTGGTCAACTTCAAAAAAACCGAGACCTTGTGGTCCAATTATGATTCCACCAATTAAAAGAGTGACAGCCCACGGCAAATGAAAAGTTTTAAAGAGACCAGAAAAAAAGACCCCCGCAAATAGCACAATAAAAAACGGCAAAAATTGCTCCATCAGTTATATTTTAGAGTATATATTTAAATTTGAAAGTTAGTTTGGTTAAAGCTTCTTCTTGTTTTGAAAAATCTTCAATGACTTGATTTAAATCTTCTTCAACAGAAACCTCCTATAACAAATTTTACTCCGTCAACATTTACAAGTTTCTGCATAGCACTGGTTGCATCCTTGCCATTACATTGACCATCTTCTACAAGAAGTTCCAGCATTCTGCCGTCAACACCTCCTTCAGCATTGACTCTCGCAACTGCTAAAGCTACAACATCTCTTCCGGGTTCACCATATACAGCAGCATCCCCAGAAAGAGGACCAATAAAACCAATCTTAATCGGTTCGTCTGTTGAAGTCCCGTCATCACTAATTAGGGTGTACCCGCCTCAGATGATTAAAACTGCAACTAAAACCCATCCAATAATTTTCCCCATAATTTCTAGTAATTAAATTAATAAAGGTGTCTTAAAAACTAAGAGAAAATTACCATAAAATAGCACCAAAAGGAACGAAATGATGATAGGAATACAACAACAACCTACTTGTCAATAGTTTCGAACTAATTTCACCCTTCTGTAACAGTTATAGACTCTACAATAACCGATTCAACTGGTCTGTCTTGATTGCCAGTTGGAGTATTTTCAATTTGCTCAACAACATCCATCCCTTCAATAACCCTTCCAAAAACTGTATGTTTTTCGTCCAAGAAATTACTGTTAGCTACATTAATAAAGAATTGGCTTCCATTTGTATTTGGACCACTATTAGCCATCGAAATGGTCCCAACAGTATTTTTATTGTTTGCATGGATTTCATCTTTAAATGTATACCCTGGACCGCCTGTACCCCAATTCTCAGATTGTGTTTCATCTTTGGTTAGAGGATCGCCTCCCTGAATCATAAAACCTTTAATAACTCTGTGGAATTTAGTCCCGTTATAAAAACCATCGTTCGCTAGCTTAATAAAATTAGCTACTGTATTGGGAGCATCTTCTTCAAAAAACTCTAGCTTAACTTCTCCAAAATTCGTGCTTATTGTTGCTGTCATATTTTTTGCTTGATTACTTTCTGTTTGCTGATTATTTACTGGTAATTCTTGTTGCTCATTTTCCTCTTCACCTTTTGTAAGAGCCATAATAAGAAAAACTAGCCCAATTATCACAGCAATTATTAATAATGAAAAAAATATCTTAATTCCCATCTTTAGATTTACTCATCCCAAGCCTATCAACTAGTGGAATATAAATTTATAATATATTAACAAAGTAAACGAAGAAACTAAAAATAATGACAATAATTATCAATACTAATGTTTTTATATTTATTATTATTCAAAATACTTTTAAACTTCTCCTTTACTCTTACAGCTGATTATAACACGACATCTGACTGGACAGATGTTTCTTTTTATTTATTATTGCATTAGAATTATAATATGACTTACACCAATAGAGGCAGGCTTACATCATTTTTGATAATTTTTATAACTTTATTTCTTGTTCTACTTTTTCTTTTGCCAGCAGGAGCATATGCTGCTGACCCCTCAACATCTCTTTGGGAAAGCATTAGTTGCCAGGAAGACCCTACAGGTTGTGAGTACTGTCATGTCGTTCAAGCAGCAAACTATATCTCGATGTTTCTTATTTATTTAGCGTCTATAATAGCCGTATTAATGTTTGTTTACGCTGGAAGTATTTTGATTATTTTTGGAGAAAACAGCACTAGAAGAGACGAGGTTAAAAAAATTTTTCATGACGTCATTATTGGTTTTATTATTGCCATTGCTGCGTTTTTTATCATAGATATGATATTAAAAGCCTTTATAGGAGAAAGGGCTGGTCCATGGAACAGCGTCGAATGTCCATCAACAGGAAATATAACTACAGAAGGACCTCGAATAGATGATGAAAGCGATTTAGAATAGGATATAATAGTGGTAATTAGCACCAGAGATTGTTTCAGTAGCACCAAAGACAAACCATTTTTTACAAACACCACTCTGATAATACAGTAGCGTTTCTAAATCTATCTTTAGTTTTTTGATTGATGGTAAGTGTATTGTTCCAGGGCAGAGACTCTACATTCCGTCCAAAGCTGCCGGACTAGGATTCGAACCTAGATCGCCAGGACCAAAACCTGGTGTCCTACCATTAGACGATCCGGCAGCTTTAGAAAAAATGACAAAACCCTTATTTTCTATTTCGCTCTGCTTAATTACAGAAATTCTGCTTCGTAAGCCAATTGAAAAGCAAAGCAGTTTGTTTTTCATTCCCTCCATACGACGACCTCGGACTATTCTCATTAATCTTGCCCAATAATCTCCACCAGAGCAAGTTCGAAAGGTAATTGTGGTATATATGAATAGCTTGTCTCTCTGTAAGCATCCAAAAGAGTTTTTAAAACATTAGAGTTGATTTTGGCTTCCTCGGTCATTTTTTTGAGAAATTCGTAATCTTTTTCTGAAACTTCGCTTTTTATTTCTTCCTTCATGTCACTAGCATATCTAATCAAGAGAATTAATCTTGCTTTATGTAAAATCAATTTGAGAAAAATTTTCATATCAACATTTTTTTCTACCGCTTTTCCTACAGCCTCTAAAGCATCATCTAATTCCTTCTCTGAAATAGCTTTCAGAATGTCATTAACCAATTCCCCTGAAGGCGCCCCAGTCACTTTTTCAATTTCTCTTAAAGAAATCTCTTTGTTTTTAGAACTACTTATAGTTTTTTGCAAAATCCCCTGTGTATCTCTAAAAGAACTGTCACCAAGAATCGAAATCAATTCCACTCCTGAAGGGTCAATTCTAAATCCTTCTTTTTTAGCAATATCCACAATCATATTTTTTAAAACTTCATGGCTCGGCTTTCTAAAACCATGTGGTTCACAACGCGAAACTATAGTGTCTGGGAGTTTGTGTACTTCTGTTGTAGCTAAAATGAAAATCGCATGTGCTGGAGGTTCTTCTAGAGTTTTTAGAAGAGCATTAAACGCTTCCTTAGTAAGCATATGAGCTTCGTCAATAATATAAACCTTATATTTTGACTCAAACGGCATAATATTAACCGCATCTCTAAGCTCTCGAATATCATCTATACCACGATTAGAAGCAGCGTCTATTTCATATAAATCATTTCTGGTAGTACCTATTTCATTGGCAAAAATCCTAGCCACACTAGTTTTTCCTGTTCCTCTCGTGCCAGAAAAAAGATAAGCATGGGAAATATTCCCAAGCTTTATGGCACTTGAAAGAGAATCGGTAATATGCTCCTGTCCCAAGACATCATTGAATTTTTGAGGCCTATATTTTCTATAGAGAGCAATTTCCATAGCAAAGAGTATACACTATTATTTAAATTGGTAGTAAACCTTATTTCCGAAACGAAGGTCTATGTAATCCAAAATACCCTTATTCTCCACTTCTTTCTTGAAACTAGGGTTACTTAAGATTGAATTTAAATCTTCAGAGAGCCCCACAATATCCTGCTCCAGATTGTATATGAGCCGAGCACCGTCGTTGAGCCACAATTCCATATCACCTTCTCTAAGTTTTACTAACGAGGCGGGCACTAAATTAAGTTGTTTTATTGAACTTTTAAATGACTTCAGACTCTGGTATTTAGACTTTGGTAAGAATTCCCTTCCAATCGGATTAGAGCCACCTATTTCCCCATAAACCTTTAGAAAAACATTCCCAGAAAAACTCGGAGCTTTGGAATAAATTAATCCATCCGGATCAACAAAAAAACACTTTTCTTCAAGCTCTTCTCCTTTTTTCACTCCACACCAGAGAGTGTCAGGTTTTCTTTCGTTAATAACAACATGAAGTTCTTCAAGATCTATAATTGAAAAACGAACGTCTTCAATCCGCCTAAATTCTTCCATTAAATCTCTTTTAATCTGCTTTTTGGGATAAATTAAAACATTCTTCCTTGCAAAGAAACCTAAATAATATCCTGTTATATTTTGATTAATAATTTTCTCAATTTCAGAGTTGGAAGTGACTGAATTGCCCTCTGTGGTGGCCCCAACAATATGAAATTGAGGAAGTCGTGAAAGATAAGTTAAACCTGCAATAATTAAAATTAAAACAAGGGTAATCTGCCCTGATTTCACTAGAAAAACTTCTCTTTTTTGTTCGGTTAACCTTGAACTTCTTTTTATTTTCCGGCCGTATACCATCGATTGGCCAGTTTATTTCCTAGTAACATCCTTGCCCATATAAGGCACCAACACATTTGGGATATTTATAGAACCGTCCTCGTTCTGATTATTTTCAACTATGGCAATCAAAATTCTTGGGGTGGCAATAGCTGTATTGTTTAGAGAATGAACAAAGGCTGTTTTACCATCCTTGCCCTTATACTTAATCCCAGCCCTTCTACTTTGAAAATCATGATAATAAGAAGATGAATGGGTTTCCTTAAATTTGTTCTCTGACGGAATCCAGCTTTCGATATCATACGTTTTAACAGCTCCTTGAGAAATATCCCCAGTAGCATTTACTACAACCCTGTGTGGAATCCCCAACTTTTGCATAATCTCCTCCGAATTGGCTGTGAGCTCCTCGTGGAATTTAACTGATTCTTCATGACTTGCTTCGCAAAGGATAAACTGCTCAGTCTTCATAAACTCATGGACTCGGGTGATTCCTTTGGCATCTTTGCCATAATTTCCAATTTCCCTTCTAAAACAAGGTGAGAAAGCAACATATTTTTTAGGTAACTCCTCCTCCTTTAAGGTCTCGTTCATATGGAAACCAGTCATTGGTACCTCGGCTGTCCCAGCTAAATATAAGTCATCTTGAGTTTTGTAAACTTCATCTTTACTTTTAGGGAAATGCCCTGTGGCAATAAAGTTCTCCGATCGAATCAGACTTGGTGCACTAAATGGTTCATACCCCTTTTTAACCATTTCATCCATCACAAACCTATGAACAGCAAAACTCAACAAAGCTCCGTCACCCTTTAGAAAATAACCTCTGAAACCAGCAACCTTGACTCCTCTTTCTAAATCAACCATCTCTAAACTTTCCATTAGTTCAATATGATTCTTTGCTTTAAAATTAAATTTCGTTGGTTCTCCCCAAGTCCTGATTTCTTCATGGTCTTCTTCTTTAAACCCTACAGGAACACTGACATCAGGAATATTTGGAACATCAAGCATTAATTCCTGCCACTTCTTCGTCACACTTCCTAAAGATTCTTCTTCTTTGCTCAAATCAGACTTGAGAATGGCCATTTCTTTCAAAAGACTTTCCTTTTCGTCTCCTGAAGCATTTACAATCTTTTCATTAAAACTATTCTGTTTGCTTCTCTTTTCTTCAACAGATTGCAGTAGGGCCTTCCTTTCATCGTCTACTTTTATAAGTTCATCAACATTAAACTTGGAGCCTCTGTTTCCAACAGACTCTCTTATTACATCAATATTCTCTCTGATAAACTTAATATCAAGCATAACAAACCAATAATAACATGAGCTATGAGGTTAGAGAACTGGAATCAGAAGACTTTCCTAAACTGCTTTTCCAAATAGAAGACCCACCGGAAAAGCTTTTTCTTGCTGGGAAATTACCCAGACCAGAGTGTAAATTCCTGTGTGTGGTCGGCTCACGTAAAAATTCCAACTATGGGAGAGAAGTCTGCCGGAAGTTAATAGAAGGACTTCGAGGTACTAATATAGTAGTGGTGTCCGGTCTAGCTTTGGGAATTGATTCAATTGCTCATCAGGCAGCACTTAATACAGGATTAAAAACAATTGCCCTCCCTGGCTCAGGCCTGCATCCGAAAGTTATGTATCCAAGAACCAATTTAAGACTGGCTGAAGAAATAATTAAAAATGGCGGTGCACTTCTTTCAGAATTCGAGGAGAAGTTTAAAGCAACAACTTGGAGTTTCCCTCAAAGAAATAGATTAATGGCTGGAATGTCTGATGCTGTATTAATAGTAGAAGCTGAAGAAAAATCAGGGACTCTCATTACAGCTCGGCTGGCTATGGAATATAACCGAGACGTCTTGGTTGTGCCTGGAGATATTTTTTCAAGAAATTCAGTTGGTTCCAACAATTTAATAAAAGACGGGGCCATACCAATATTTAATAGTGAAGATATTTTGAAACATTTCGGCATGGAAACAAGTAGAAAAAATGAAATCAGGGATTTGTCAGAGAATGAGAAAGCTGTCATAGCAGTACTAACGGAGCCAATGACAAAAGATGAATTAATAGAAAAAACTGGAATGGAAATTGGAAAGGTAAATATTCTGATTTCTTCAATGGAAATAAAAGGAATCATCAAAGAGAGTTACGGAAAAATCTTTGTAAACGAATAAAAGGATTTGCAAAAAAAATTGTTTTGTATTATTACTTACTTCTGATAATGAAATTATTAATTGTTGAGTCTCCGGCCAAAGCGAAAACAATTACTAAATATTTGGATGATAAATATAAGGTTGTCGCTTCAGTCGGACATATAAGGGATTTGCCAAAAAACAATAAAAAAGCCATAGACATAGATGGTGGTTTTCTTCCTCATTACGAAATTAAACAAGAAAAGAAAAAGGTGGTCAGCGAACTTAAAAAGCTGGCAAAAGATGCTGATGAAATAGTCTTGGCGACCGACCCTGATAGAGAAGGAGAGGCTATCGCTTGGCATATTCAGGAGGCTTTAAAACTAAAGAATCCAAAAAGGATAGTCTTTAACGAAATTACCAAAGAGGCTGTACAAGAGGCTGTAGAGCATCCGCGTGAAATTGACACTAATTTAAGAGAGGCTCAGGAAGCTAGAAGAGTTTTAGACAGATTATTTGGATATGATTTAAGTGGACTGATTTGGAAAAAAGTCAGATATGGACTTTCAGCGGGACGAGTTCAGTCCCCCGCTCTTCGAATCATTATGGAAAGAGAAAGAGAAATTAGAGCTTTCAAATCTGAAGATTTTTGGGTAATTACGGCCCAAACCAAAACAGAAAAGGGCAATGAACTTGTCTTGATATGTAAGGAAGAACCAAGAAAAGAAGACAGTGTAAAGAAAATCCTTGAGGCTGCAAAGAAAAACGACTGGAAAGTTAAATCGGTTGAAGAAAAAGAAATGAAAAGATCTCCATATCCTCCGTTTAAAACTTCAACTCTTCAACAAAGAGCCAGCTCATACTTAGGCTTCTCTCCATCAAGAACAATGCGGGCGGCGCAAAAACTCTACGAGAAGGGATATATTACATACATGAGAACTGATAGTGCAAACTTGAGTGCTATCGCACATAAGCAAATTCTAGCTTTAATAAACGAAAAATACGGAAAAAAATATGTCCAATCAAGAATATATAAAACTACAAGCAAGAATGCTCAAGAAGCACATGAAGCAATAAGACCAACTCATATTAATACACTTAAAGCTGGGTTAACTGATGATGAGAAATCACTTTATGATTTGATTTGGAAAAGAACAATAGCTTCTCAAATGGCAAACGCCAAGATTTTAAAAACAAAAATAACTGCCGAGATAAAAGACAGTCCTGATTTTGCTGCAAACGGTTCCAGAACCCTTTTTGACGGCTGGCTTAAAGCAAGCCCAAATTCACAAGGAGAAGATGTTGAACTGCCAAAGGTTAAAGAAAAAGAAAAACTGGAACTTATCAATATAGAAAATGAGAAAAAAGAAACAAAACCACCTTCAAGGTACACGGAAGCTGGATTGATTAAAGAACTTGAAAAAAAGGGTATTGGCAGACCTTCTACTTATGCAGCTATTATGAGAACTCTGGCAGAGAGAGGTTATGTTGACAAAGAAGGTAAAACTCTTTTCCCCACCGATACTGGAGAAGTTGTGTCTTCTTTTTTGGAGGAGAATTTTAAAAAATACATAAGCGATTCGTTTACAGCCGAAATGGAAAACGAGTTGGACGAAATAGCCGACGGAAAGCGAGAATACAAAAAAACTCTAGAAGATTTCTATGAAGATTTCTCCGAGGATGTGAAGAAAAAAGAAGATATAGACAAAATTACAAATTTGGGAGAAGCGCCTAAGGAATTCAAGTGTCCGAAGTGTGGTAAGAGTATGGTTATAAAACTCGGGAAAAACGGGAAATTTATGAGCTGTAAAGATTTCCCAAATTGTCATGGTGCCAGAACCGCAGAGGGAAAAGAATTGAAAGAAAATAAACCAATTGGAGTTGATCCAGAAACTGAATTAAACGTCTACGTCTTAGAAGGACCATATGGACCTTATGTCCAATTGGGTGAAAAGGAAAAATCAAAAAAGCCTAAGAGGGGCAAGATTCCTGATGATGTAAAATTAGAAGACATTACCTTAGAAGAAGCATTAAAATATGTCGCTCTGCCAAGAGAACTCGGCAAACATCCCGAAACCGGAGATACGATTAGCGCCAGCATTGGAAGGTTTGGCCCATACATTGTTCATCAAAAAGACTTCAGATCTCTTAAAGAAGACGATGTCTATACTATTGAGCTCCCAAGAGCCTTAGAGATTCTGGCGGAAGAGAAAAAGACCAGAAGAAGAAAAACTAAAAAATAGAATCTTGCCTTAGATAAGTAGAGGTGTAAGATTTCTAATATGAGCGAAGCTACAGAAATAATTGGCTTAATACCATACCCGACTAAGTTGGATATTGAGCTTGTTGAAAAAGCTTGTGATTTTGCCCAAAAAGCCCACGAGGGACAAAAAAGATATTCTGGGGATGACTTCTTTTCCCATGTCTTTGAAACGGCAAAAAATATTGCTTTTTATAAAATGGGGAGCACTGCCATAGCTGCCGGCCTTTTACACGATTCAATTGAGGATGGATGTGCAACAAAGGAAGAAATAAGGGAAGAATTCGGGGAAGAAATTCTATTTTTAATAGAAGGAGTAACTAAACTAGGGACTTTAAAATACAAAGGGGTTAAAAGACATGTTGAGAGCTTACGAAGGTTCTTCTTGGCAACTTCAGAAGACATAAGAGTTATTGTTATCAAACTTACTGACCGACTTCATAATATGCAGACTTTGGAGTATATACCAGAAGAAAAACAAGAAAGAATAGCACAAGAAACCCTTGAAATTTATGCTCCATTAGCTTATAGGCTTGGGATGAGCAAGTTGAGTAGGGAGCTTGAAGACTTAGCTTTTAAATTTATCGAACCAGAGGAATATGAGAAAGTAATCAAAATAATCAAAGAAAGAAAAAAGTCTGATATTGAATACTTAGAAAAAACAACCAAATCCCTGAAAAAAGCTATGGCTAAAGAAGAAATAAGGGTTATCAATACCCACCACAGGGTAAAGGGTATTAAAAGCCTTCATAAAAAACTTCAAAGAAAAGATATTGAGGATTCAATTCATGATATTTTAGCACTCCGAGTAATAGTGCCAACTATTGATGATTGTTATAAAACTCTTGGAATTATTCACGGTTCATGGAGACCAGTACCAGGAAGAATAAAAGATTTCATTGCTTTACCTAAAGCAAATGGGTATAGAAGTTTGCATACTACGGTTTTTACTGGTGATGGTGGAATTGCTGAAATACAGATTAGAACTGAAAAAATGCACCAGGAGGCAGAGTATGGAGTAGCGGCACACGCAAAATATAAAGGGAAAGGCAAAGATGATATGCCAAAAGTAGTAAAAGATATAAACGATTACCAAAAAGATACCACTGATGAAAAAAATTTCATTAAGGATATAAAGCAAGATTTTTTGGGAGAAAGAATTTTTGTCTTGACGCCAAACGGAGATGTTATTGACTTGCCTGAAGGTTCTGGTCCAATCGATTTTGCTTACGCTGTACACTCCGACATTGGAAACTATATCTCTGGCGTCAAAGTAAATGGGAAGATGGGCTCTCTGGAGAAAAATCTAAAAAGTGGGGACATTGTCGAAGTTATGACTAAAAAAACTTTAAGTCCTACTCCAAAATGGCTAAAACTTATAAAAACAAACGTCGCTAAGCGACACATCAAGGGAATTCTTGATAATGCCGAGAGAAAATAGTACATACCATGATACGTACCATAGTATATACTATTTTAAAAATTCCTTAAATTGTAAAATCACTGACAGAATGGGGTTTATTTCCCTCATCTTCCGGTTGCTTGCCAGAGCTATATTCGTCAGAATTATCAGAAGCTTTTGATGATTCGTCTAAATAAGAAGGAGTTGAAATATCTAAATTATGGCTTAAATTAAGGCTATTTATGGCTTCGTCTATTTTGTCTTCGTTGGCTTCGTCTTTTGATTCCCTCTCCTCTTTTTCGTCTTTTTCTTCATTATTATTGTTAGAATTTTCATTGTTGTCATCATTCTTTACTTCTGCAAGATTATTCAAAAATTCACTATCATCCTCGTTGACTTTGTTGTGACCTTGACTTGAGTTTCCAATTTCATCCAAGTCTGTCAAAGAAATTTTTTCACTCTGCAAAAGATTAAGTATTTTTCTCAAATCTTCATTTGAGAAAAAATCTATCATGACCTTTCCCCCAACCGGCCTTTTTTCAATAAAAACACGGGTTCCGAGCGATTCGGCTAACTGGTCTTCCATTTCAACAAGCTCTGGATCAAAAGTTCTTGATTGCTTTCTAACTTTGTCATAAGCAATCCTTCTAGCAATGGCTTCCGATTCCCTGACAGTTAGTTTTTTGTACATAACCTCTTTGAAAAGAGTTACTTGCTCCTGTGGTTTGTCTTTGAGCATTAAGATAGGTCTAGCATGACCTTCTGAAATCTTGCCAGATGAAAGTGCCCCAAGGACATCATCGGGTAAAGCTAAAATTCTTATAGTGTTAGAAACAAATTCCCTGCTTTTACCAACCTTCTTGGCAATTTCAGAATGTTTGAAGCCAAATTCTTCTGCCAATTGATGAAAGGCCTTTGCTCTTTCAACCGGATTAAGGTCTTCTCTTTGAAGGTTTTCAATTATAGCCAGTTCAAGTTTAATCTTATTGTCTTCTTCCCCACTTCGAATAATAACTGGAATTTGAACCAAGCCAGCAATTCGACTTGCCCTCAGTCTTCTTTCTCCGGAAATAAGTTCGTAAGTTGTGAGGAGTCCTCCGTCTTCTTTTTCTTCTTCTTGTCTTGTAACAACTAAAGGTTGTAGAAGTCCATACATTTTTATAGACTCTGCTAAATCATTTAATTTACTCTCGTCAAAATCTCTCCTTGGCTGATACGGATTAGGCCGAACCTTATCTACTTCAACCCAAAAGATTGAATTATTCTGTATATACGACATTTCTCACTCAAAATTATTCTTTTATTAAGGCTAATTTTAACACAATTTATTCCTTGTTAAAATTGATTTTTTAAAGCTTTTCAAATAAACTTCGGAGTGAGCCGCGGTGGCGGAATTGGCAGACGCGCACGACTCAAAATCGTGTACCTTCGGGTGTGTGGGTTCAACTCCCACCCGCGGCACAATAGTATGTCTAAGAAAATTTTGATTATTTTAGGACCAACTACCTCAGGTAAAAGTGATTTAGCTGTGAAAATTGCTAAAGAATTTAACGGTGAAATAATTTCTGCGGATTCAAGGCAAGTCTATAAAGGGCTTGATATTGGAACAGGAAAAATCACAAAAGACGAAATGGAAAATGTACCACATTATCTTTTAGACGCAGTAAGGCCAAGCGAGAAATTTGATGTAATTCAATTCAAAAAATTAGCAGAAGAAAAGGTTAATGAAATTTTAGAGAGAGAAAAACTACCTATTGTCGTTGGTGGAACTGGTTTTTACATTCAATCAATTGTTGATGGTTTGGTCTTGCCTGAAGTTCCTCCAGATGAAGAACTACGGACGAAATTAGAGGGGAAATCTGCAGAAGAACTATATAAAGAGCTCCAGAAATTAGACCCAAACAGAAGTCTTTCTATTCAGTCCGATAATAAAAGGCGACTTATTAGGGCAGTTGAAATAGTAAAAACTTTGGGGAAAGTTCCCGATTTAGAGAAAAAACCAAAATACGAAACTTTACAAATAGGTTTGAATTTAGACGACGGGGAGTTAAAAGAAAGAATAAAAAACCGTCTACTTGAAAGAATGGAAAAAGGGATGATTGAGGAAGTAGAAAAATTAAATAAGGAAGGACTCAGTTTTGAAAGAATGATTAACCTTGGGCTTGAATATAAATATTTGGCTTACTTTCTAAAAGGTGAGATGGACAAAAAAGAAATGATAGAAAAGTTAAATATAGCTATTCGACAGTATGCCAAAAGACAGAAAACTTGGTTCAAGAGAGATGAAAGAATTAAATGGTTTAGGCCAGAAGAGAATAAGAGAATATTTGAATTAATTCAAGTATTTTTAAATTCTTAAGAACTCAAAAATAGATTTTACTTACCCAAGTCACCAACTTCATATTCTTCTCCCTTATACAATACCTACATTTACCTAATTATATTTCTTGTGACATTGTTAGATGCGGGCGATGAGGGAATTGAACCCCCGATTACGGTTTTGGAGACCGTTGTTATACCACTTAACTAATCGCCCAAGTAAATCTATATTATCAGATTCCTTAATAAAAATAACCCCTTTTATTTAGGGCTATTTTCTTTCTTTTGAGTTTTTGGTTTTTCTTTCGCTGCTTTAACTTTCTTTTTTGGAGCTGACTTTTTAAGCTTTACCAGCTTCTTCACTTCTTCAAACCAAGCATGCTTTTTAAGTTTCCGACTATATTTCTTGTATTTCAACTTTCTCTCAACAAGCTTTTTGTTCTTGCGAGTATGGTAGACCTCTCCCGTCTCCTTGTTTTGCAGATAAACTAAATTCTTTTGTGAAGCCATAACGCAACAATTAACATCTGTAGAGAATACTACAGCCCTTTTTTAAAAGCAAACTGGGAGAAATTTTACGCTTTGGAAAGAGTTGAACCTTCTTTCGCTTTCTGTGAAAGCTTAACAGCTATTTCGTCACCCTTCTTTCCTCCGCTAACTTCTGCATGATCAATCTGCATTGAAGAAATCGTTTCTTCAAATTCATCGTCCCCGCGAGAAACCTTAACTGTATCTCCCACATTTAAAGGCCCTTCAAGTTTAATGACAGCTACCCCTAGTTTGTCGTACCAATGTGTAACCTTGCCTATTACCATAGATATAGATTTTAAATTAGGTCGACCCAATTACCTCTTAGCAGGTAAATACTATAGATTTGAATTCGCGAAGCGAACACACTCTAATTGTAAATAACATTTACAAAAAAAGAAAGCCGCCCGGGAATCTGAAGATTCCCAGGCGGCGGTTGTGCCTAGCCGATGGTTGTTACGACAAGGTGGGATTTGGACAGAAGATTCTTCTAGAGTCTGCGTTTCGAGTCGGACTGGGGATGGATCCAGCCCTCACAGCTCAAGGTGTTGAAGTACCCCTCGAGGTACTGTGACCCTCCCAAATTGCTGTGCGGATCGTAGAGGTCAAGCAACAAATCGTTGCCTCTTTCATCCTGAATCTTAATGCCGTTAACCAATACTTTGATTGTCACTCTGGCAATTTGGTCCGTAATTTTCTTGAATTCTTTTAACCAAAAACCCTGTCGGTAGGGCTCGGACGTTATAACGAAAGAAACTCCCCTTTTCTCACCGCGAAATCGGAGAGCGTTGATGAGCTCCTCCCACGACGGGCCTGCGGTAATCCGACGCAGATGCTTTATAATCATAACTACCTCATTCATTTTGTGAAGAA
>Ga0187833_10003285_pt1 | contig 16543 bp, 9 predicted proteins | sample ETNtaG_37_FD_167968 | JGI IMG/M metagenome (GOLD analysis project Ga0187833, IMG submission 167968) | Marine microbial and viral communities from oxygen minimum zone, Eastern Pacific Ocean - ETNP2014_SV_400_PacBio MetaG (Illumina Assembly) | ecosystem: Environmental > Aquatic > Marine > Hypoxic...
CAAAAGTATTTTTAAATGGTGAAGACATTGGCACGCTTCCCAAAACCTTAACTGATTTAAACCCCGGCAAATACACAGTAGAAGTCAGCCTAGCTGAATATGAAGTATGGAGCGAAACCGTAGATGTTGAGGCAGATTTGAAGAAAACCTTGACCGCAGAACTTCAAATGAAAGCAGGTTCTATCAATATAGAGAGTAAACCTGCGAAAGCAAAAGTATATCTGGATGGCGATGAAGTTGGCATTACCCCTGCTATATTAAAGTCTGTTTCTCCCGGCACTCATGAGATAGAAGTCAGAATGGATGGTTACGATGTGTGGAGTGAGATTGTAGAAGTTGAAACAGAAAAAGAAAAGATCTTGACACCTGTACTTCGAATGAGAACAGGCTCTTTCAGTGTAAATAGTGAGCCGGCAAATGCAAAAATATATTTAGATGGTGATTATATTGGTACGACTCCTGATATTATAAGGTCTAGTGTTCTTGGTACACATGTGGTGGAAATCAGAATGGATGGATATGAAGTTTGGCGTGAAATTGTGGATATCAAGGTGGGTGAGGGAAACGCTATAACAGCAGCACTTCAGTTGATGACCGGAGCCTTCACGATTGAAAGTAGTCCTTCTATGGCAATGGTATACATAGATGACAGAGAAGTTGGCATTACCCCTGCAACCTTAACTGACTTAAAACCTGGCAAACATAACGTGGAAATCAAGATGAACGGATATAGAACGTGGGAAAAGAGAGTAAATGTAAAAACAAATATAGAAAATACCGTAACAGCCTCCCTAAGCTTAAATACCGGTTCTATTATGATAGACAGTGAGCCTACAAAAGCTCACATATTTTTAAACGGTAAAGAGGTTGGCACTACCCCTGAAACCATATCTGTCTTAGATCCGGGAAAATATAATGTAGAAGTCAAGTTGGACGGATATGAAGTCTGGAGCAAGAGTACAAAGGTAAAAATTGGAAAAGAGAGCGTCTTAAAAGCCGCACTTCAAATAAAGTCCGGTTCAGTCAGCATAAACAGTAAACCCTCAAATGCAAGAATATTTATAGATGGTAAAGATGTTGGTATAACTCCCAGTATTACAAAATCCATCGATGCCGGTACGCATGAGGTTGAAGTTAAGAAGGACGGCTATGAAACATGGAGTGAAAGTGTAGATATTGAGGCAGACAAAGAAAAATCCCTGACTGTAAGACTTCGAATAAAAACCACTTCAATTTCGATAGACAGTAATCCATCGGGTGCAGTGATATATTTAGACGGCGAAGAGGTAGGTACTACTCCTGAAAACCTGACTGGTCTGAAACCAGCCAAATATTCTGTAGAAGTCATGATGGACGGTTATGAACTCTGGACAGAAATTGTAGATGTTAAAGCGGATAATGAAAATACCCTGACGGCAGTGCTTCAAAAGAAGACAGGTTCAATCAGCGTAAAAAGCAGACCCTCAAAGGCAAAGATATTTTTAAATGGCGAAGATGCCGGCGTAACTCCTGTTATTCTGAAATCAGTCAATCCCGGCGCGCATAAGATTGAAGTCAGGATGGATGGGTACGAATCCTGGAGTAAGAGTGTAGATGTTGAAGCAGACAAAGAAAATGCCTTAACTGCGATACTTCAAATTAAAACATGTTCCATAAACATAAATAGTGAACCGCCAAAGGCAAGCATATTTCTTGATGGTAAAGAGGTAGGTACTACTCCTGAAAACCTGACTGGTCTGAAACCAGCCAAATATTCTGTAGAAGTCATGATGGACGGTTATGAACTCTGGACAGAAATTGTAGATGTTAAAGCGGATAATGAAAATACCCTGACGGCAGTGCTTCAAAAGAAGACAGGTTCAATCAGCGTAAAAAGCAAGCCCTCAAAGGCAAAGATATTTTTAAATGGCGAAGCGGCTGGTACGGTTCCCAAAATCTTAAATGATTTAAATCCAGGTAAATATACCGTGGAAGTCATGATGGACGGTTATGATATCTGGAGTGAGAGTGTAGATGTTGAGGCAAACAAAAAAAATGCCTTAACTGCGATACTTCAAATTAAAACATGTTCTATAGACATAAAGAGTGAACCGACAAAGGCAAGTATATTTCTTGATGGTAAAGAGGTAGGTACTACTCCTGAAAACCTGACTGGTCTGAAACCAGCCAAATATACCGTAGAAGTCAGGAGGGACGGGTACGAAACATGGCGTGAGATTGTTGATATTAAGGCAGACAATGATAACGCCCTGACAGCAGCGCTTCAAATAAAGACCACTACGATCAGTATCGAAAGCAAGCCGTCGAAAGCAAATATATTTATAGATGGTAATGATGCCGGTATAACTCCCGGTATTATTAAATCTGTTACCCCCGGAAAGCATGAAATTGAGGTCAGGATGGACGGTTATGAAATATGGAGTGAAAGTGTAGATGTTGTGGCAGATAAAGAAATAGTTCTGACAGCAGCGCTTCAAATGAAGGCAAGTTCAATCAGCGTAAAAAGCGAACCTGCAAACGCAAGGATATATTTAGACGGTAAGGAAGTTGGCACAACTCCTGTTGTTTTGAAATCTGTTATTCCCGGCACACATGAGGTGGAAGTCAGGATGGACGGTTATGAAATATGGAGTGAAAGTGTAGATGTTGTAGCAGATAAAGAAAATACCATAACGGCAGCGCTTCAAATGAAGGCAAGTTCAATCAGCGTAAAAAGCGAACCTGCAAACGCAAGGATATATTTAGACGGTAAGGAAGTTGGCACAACTCCTGTTGTTTTGAAATCTGTTGTTCCCGGCACACATGAGGTGGAAGTCAGGATGGAGGGGTATGGAGTCTGGAGTGAAAGTATAAATGTTGTGGCAGATAAAGAAATAGTTCTGACAGCAGCGCTTCAACTAAAGACTGGTTCCATAATGATAGATAGTGAACCTGCAAACGCTACAATATATATAGACGATGAAAACGCTGGCATAACTCCAGAAATTATCGTAAGACCTGTTACTCCTAGTAAATATAAAGTGGAAATCAGGAAGGATGGCTATAATGTGTGGAGTGGAAGTATGGAAATTGATGCCGATAATGAGAAGTCCTTAAATGCCGTACTCCAATCAAAAACCGGTTCCATAATGATCGATAGTGTACCTGCAAGCGCTACTATATATATAGACGGTAAAAAAACCGGCACAACTCCAGACACCTTAATGTCTGCCACTCCCGGTATTCATAAGATTGAGGTCAAGATGGATGGATATGAAGTCTGGAGCGAGATGGTAAATGTCAAAGCAGATAAAAATAAGGCATTAACAGCCACACTTCAAATGAAGGCTGATACTCTCAGCATTAAGAGTGAGCCCTCAAAGGCATCGATACTTTTAAATAATAAGAGTGTAGGTACGACTCCCAAGACCCTTACTGATTTGAAACCGGGAAAATACAAGATAGAAGTAAAGATGGAAGGATATGAAGTCTGGACTGAAAATGTGGTGCTTGATATAGGCAAACAAAAGACATTGACAGCAGTACTTCAAAAAATGGCCGGGTCTATCAGTATTGAGAGCGAACCGGCAAAAGCAAGTATATTCATAGATGGAAAGGAATTTGGTAAAACCCCTGCTATGAGAATATCTATTGATCCCGGTAAGCACGAAGTGGAAGTCAAAATGGAAGGATATAATGACTGGAGTAAAATTGTAAATATAAAAGCTGGCAAAGAGAAGCTCTTAGCAGCAACACTCCAGATTATGTCCGGTGATATCAGAATAGAGAGTACACCAACAAAAGCAAGAATATATTTAGATGGCGAGGATGTTGGCACAACTCCCGACATTTTGAGGTCTATTGCCCTTGGTACTCATGAGGTAAAAGTCAAGATGGTGGGTTATGAGGTCTGGAGCAAAGAGCTGAATGTTGAGGCAGGTAAAGATAATTCATTAAAAGTGGTACTTCAAAAAAAGACCTCCCCTGTCGGCACAAAACCCGAAGCTTCTTCAAGTGAACTGACACGATTACGTTCATCTTATGACACATTATCTGTTTCTCAAATACAGTCATTACCTCATATAACAATACGTGAAAAACACAAACAGGTATTTCTTTGTCACAGTACAATCAAACATAATTATGAAGTGAAGACAATTAACGGAGACGAAATAGTCATTGATCATGCTACGGAATTAATCTGGCACCAGTCAGGGTCATCTGCATATATGGAGATGAGAAAGGCAAAGAAATGGCTAAAGAAATTAAACATTGGAGGTTACTCCGGATACCATGACTGGCGGCTGCCAACCTTAGAGGAAGCATCAACATTATTGGAGTTGGACATGAAGAATGACAACTTCATCAACCCTGTATTTGATAAAAAGCAATGGGGGATGTGGACTGACGACAAAGTTGACAAGAACCATGCATGGATTGTAACCTTCGTCAATGGCACCATAAACCAGAGCCATGTCGGAGCCCCAGCCACCTTTGTTCGTCCTGTCAGATCATTAAAATGATGTATCTTTACCAGAATTTACTTTCACATACGAAATAAAGAAATCCTTTTATGATCAGACAATTCACCCTTCAAACGTCAAAACGTAATGAGTTCATAGACATCACTTCACGGATCCAAGATGTAATAGAGGAAGTTTCGGAAGGCGTGATAACCGTATACTCCCCTCACACCACAACCGCGGTTACCATTAATGAAAACGCAGACCCTGATGTCCCCAGAGACATACTAAAAAAACTTGCGGAGTTGATCCCGCAGAGAGATAACTTTTCCCACATGGAAGGAAATAGCGATGCCCACATCAAGGCGTCCCTGTTTGGTTCGTCCGTAAGAGTTATCATCAAAGACAGCCAGCTTTTATTAGGGACCTGGCAGTCCATTTTCTTTTGTGAGTTTGATGGGCCCAGAACAAGAAATTTTTATCTTCAGTTTTGAACATAAGCCAGAAGCAACAACCTGCATAGTCTTACCACTATCTTCTCGCAACTCGTCGTCAATTGCAGACTAACTACTGTCAACCTTCCTTCTAATAATAAAATATTCTTCTACAGGCCTATCGGGAAGGATAAATACTTGTTGCCCGGGATTTGCCTTTTTTACCGGCTCCAGATCCTTATTGTATATCTCCTTGATATTCTGAACGAAGTCCTGGTTTGGCCGCTTCCCCATCACTTCAAGATCTTCTCCAACTTCAAAAGAGTTTTTTACAATCACTTCAGTAAGTTTATCATTTTTAGGCCTGTCAAACAGACCGACAAACTTATAGTCTTGAGTATAACCGCTTTCCGCGCCAATCCTCTGTCCGTTCTCTCCCGGATTACCAAGGAAGAATCCCGTGTTGTACCCTCTATTGCTGATTTTTCCCAATTCCTCCAGCCACTTATCCTGATAATCATATACATCGTTTTCAAAGAATGTATCTATCGCTTCACGATATATCCTCGTTACAGTAGCGACGTAATACTGACTTTTCATTCTGCCCTCGATCTTCCACGCATCAACGCCTGCTGCTATTAATTCGGGAATATGCTCTATCATGCATAAATCGCGAGAACTCATGATCGACGTAAACTCTCCGTCTTCAAATACCTGTAAATATTCACCCGGACGTTCTTCTTCCACAAGAGAATATTTCCACCGGCACGATTGCGCACAATCTCCAAGATTTGCTCCGCGATTTGCCATGTACGAACTTAAATAACACCTCCCTGAATATGAAAGACACATGGCTCCGTGAACGAATACTTCTGTCGTGCAATCACTGTTAGTGCTTATTTTAGATATTTCACTGAGTGACAGTTCTCTTGCCAACACTACCCTCTTAACCCCCTGCTGGTGCCAGAAGTCAGCCGCCCTGACATTTGTACAATTAGCCTGAGTGCTGATATGAATAGTCGCTTCAGGGATAACATCCCTAACAATACTCAATACACCCGGATCAGATACTATGAAGGCATCAACAGGGTACTTCGCCAATTCATTTAAATATTGTTCTATTTTCGAAACGTGACAGTTGTGAGCAAAAATATTAAGGGCGATATATAATTTTTTATCTCTCTTGTGAACATAATCAACTGCCAATCCAATTTCATCCAGTGTAAAGTTTGCTGAAGCATTTCTTAAGTTGAAGTCCTTGCCGCCGGCATATACCGCATCAGCACCATATTCTATGGCAGTCTTTAACTTGTCCATACTTCCGGCCGGCGCAACCAGCTCTGGCATCTTATATTTTTGTCTAAACATTTTCATCCCACTCATCTGTAACTGCTCTATTGCTGATTTTATCAAGATAACACTGAAGAATAAATTGTGCCGCAATCATGTCCACTCTCTTCTTTTTACCTCTCTTAGATATTTTAGCACCAGACATAACCTTATGTGCCCTTACTGTTGTAAGCCTTTCATCAACGGTATGTACGGGAATTCCAAACCTTGATTTAAGGGTTTCAACAAATACAAGGACCTCTTCTGCTTTTCCTCCTATTGTGTCATTCATATTTCTAGGAAGGCCAACGACTATCTCGCTCACTTCTTTTTCTTTAATTACTTCTGCCATTTCATCCAGATAATCTTCACCATCCTTGCGCTCGATCGTTGGAAGTCCCTGGGCTATAAAACCGACCGGAGCGCTGATAGCCAGCCCAACCCTCTTTCCTCCATAATCAATACCCAATATTCTCATATTATCTGTCCAAAAAATAATCCCGTACCCAATGGAATGGTGATGTTATCAAATTCAATGGGCAACGTCTCAATTATACATGATACTGCAGACACAATCAACGCAGTCATTATCGGATGTTTATAAAATTTATACTAAACAAAAGACATAAGAACAAAGTTCGTATATAATTTTAAGATACCGGCAGAACGGGAAATACGCAACAATAACTGACTTTTGAATATAACGCCATCAGTATCAAACACTATTAACTTCTTGTTATGGTTAACCATAAGTATTGTATTTGAAAAATTCAACAATCTGTTTGAACCAACAGGACATTTTTAATGTTTATATCATAAAGCAAACGATTAATGTAATACTAATTATTCTATGACGTATAGGGGTTGGCAAGCATTTATAGATGATTCAAATACCAGTTTAATGTTTGACAAATATTTTACACTTTTGTAATATTAAGTGTTTTATGTATATATATTCAATGCATTATAAATTAGGACTCAAATGAAGATAGCAGTATCGGGCAAAGGAGGAGTTGGCAAGACAACGTTAAGCGCTACTTTGTCGAAACTCTTTGCCGATAAGGGGCGTAAGGTTATAGCTATAGATGCTGATCCTGATACTAATTTAGCATCTGCACTGGGCATTAAAGATGCTGATAAAATTACGCCTCTGGTAGAACTTAAGGAGCTTATAAAGGAACGCACGGGCTCAACATCAGACGAGTATGGTAAGTTTTTCAAATTAAACCCGACGGTCGCTGATCTGCCTGAAAAGTATTCTGTCACCTGCAATGGTTTGAAGCTGATGACCCTTGGCACAATTAAAAGGGGTGGAAGTGGATGTGCCTGTCCTGAAGGTGTAATGCTGAAGGCACTATTGAACCATTTGATACTGCAGAGAGATGAAGTTGTAATCATAGATATGGAAGCCGGTATAGAGCATCTGGGACGGGCGTCAACAAGGGCAGTCACTGCTCTGATTGTGGTAGTTGAGCCCGGCAAGAGGAGTATACAGACTGCGTTCCAGGTAAAAAAGCTTGCCGGTGACCTGGGGATCAAGACTATCTATGCAGTCGGCAACAAAGTGATGAATGACACACACAGGGAATTTTTGAAGAACGCACTCGGTGATATACCGTTGCTGGGAATGATTTCATATAGTAACAGACTGATAGAATTAGATCTCAAAGGTGAAGCTGCATTTAGCAATAACGAACAGTTATTATCTGAAGTTAGTGAGATAATAGCAAAGCTAGAGGAGTATATAAAATGACAAGAAAATTTGAAGGAGCAGATCAAGAATCTCTGGATTTACTTAAACGTATGAAGGAGAGTGGAATTGAGAGTAGTTTTGACAGGTACGATGCACAGCAGCCGCAATGTGGTTATGGTAAGATTGGGCTTTGCTGCAGACACTGCCAGATGGGACCGTGTAATGTTGACCCGTTTGGTAAGGGACCGCAGAAAGGTGTATGTGGAGCGGATGCAAACACGATTGCGGCAAGGCATTTTGTCCGTTATGTTGCTGCCGGTACTGCTGCACATTCTGATCATGGCAGATCAGTTGCCGAGCTTCTCATCGCAACGGCAAGGGGCGAAGCTCCGGGATACAAGATAACAGACACAAACAAGCTGTTTGAGGTGGCAAAGGTATTTGATGTATCTACCAAGGACCGTAAGATAGAGGAGATAGCTGAGGAAGTCGGAGAGATGGCGCTTGCGGAGTTTGGCAAGGCTTATGGAACCCAGAGATTTACTTCCCGTGCTCCGATTAACAGACAAAAGCTATGGGAAAAACTGAATATTACGCCCAGGGCTATAGACAGAGAGGTTACGGAGTCCATGCATCGTACGGGCATGGGTACTGACCAGGATTATAAAAATCTCATAATGCAGGCCTGCAGGACGTCAATGGCGGATGGCTGGGGTGGAGCGATGATAGCTACAGAGTTGCAGGACATACTCTTTGGCACACCGAAACCTACGCGCGGAAGTGCGAACCTCGGAGTGATAAAGGAAGATGAGATAAATATACTCGTACACGGTCATGAGCCGCAGATGTCTGAGATGGTTGCAGTGGCATCTTCTGATCCTGAGCTTTTAAAAGAGGCTGAGGCGGCAGGCGCAAAAGGGATTAGTATTGCAGGCATCTGCTGTACGGCGAATGAGATGTTGATGAGGCATGGTGTACCGATGGCCGGCCATATGAAGATGCAGGAGATGGCGATTGCTACAGGCGCTGTAGAGGTTATTGCAGTGGACATACAGTGCGTCATGCAGGGTGATGAAGAGTTATCCAGAAATTATCACACAAAGTTAATTACGACCTCTCCCAAGGCGAAGATAATTGGGGCAGAGCATATAGAGATAAATGACGAAAATGCCTATGAGAAGGGGAAGGAAATTGTAAGGATGGCGATAAAGAACTATTCTAACCGTGATAAGACAAAGGTATATATCCCGAAAGGTAAAAAGTCCGCTGCGGTGGTCGGTTTTACCCATGAGACCATAAAGTATATGCTTGGAGGCAAATTCAGGGCATCATACAGGCCGCTTAATGACAATATCATGAATGGCAGAATACGTGGAGTAGCCGGAGTGGTAGGCTGCACAAGTGCAATTTCATGGCCTGATCAACTGCCATATATGGACCTGGTAAATGCATTGGTAGCCAATAATATTCTGGTAGTACAGACCGGATGTGCTGCTGCTGAGTGTGCCAGAGAGGGCATGATGATACCTGAGTTTATGGAAAAGGCCGGAGATGGACTGAGAGAGGTATGTGAGGCGGTTGGAATACCTCCCGTATTACATGTAGGATCATGTGTGGACAACAGCAGGATACTCATATCGTGTTCTGAGATGGTAAAGGAAGGCGGTCTTGGTAATGATATCAGTGAGCTGCCGGTAGCAGGTGTTTGTCTTGATTGGATGCATGAGAAAGCGTTGGCAATAGGTCAGTACTTTGTTTCCAGTGGAGTCTTTACGATATTTGGATCGAAGTCTCCGGCAGCCGGAGCGCCGGAATTAGATAAGTTCTTGAGTGAGGGGCTGGAAGATATTGTGGGCGGAAAATGGGCATTTGAACCGGACGTTGACAAGGTAGTAAAACTTGTAATAGATAACATAGAGAAGAAACGTGATGCATTAGGCATAAATGAGAAGAAGGAAAGAAAACTTTACGATATGGAAGACAGAAGAGCACTTTCGATTGACTGATAAGAGATGCAAGTCAGGTGCGAACCCGGTCTTGCCAATGCTCACCATAAAAAAGATTAACATTCAATAGGAGTATTTACACTATGTCTAGAATAATTGCTACTGCTGCTATAAGGGGCGCGCACAGTATAGTAAAACAGGCAGAAGAAAAATTAAGAGAAGCGATAGAATCGAAGGGTAAAGACACAAAGGTAGAATATCCTGATACAGGTTATTATCTGCCAATAATTTATTCTGCAACAGCCTTTGAAGTGAAGACACTCGGGGATTGTGAGGAGGCGCTTGGACATGCAAGGGCATTGCTGCCACCAATACCGGAAGAAAAAATATTTCTTCCGTATCTTGGTTGGGCTCTTGATGCAGGTATGGCTACCCTTTTCGCAGAAGAGGTAATAGAAGCGTGTAAATATCTTATCGGACCAAATCCCGTTGACGGCATATGGTTAGGCGCTGCCACTGATGTAATATTGCGTGAGCGAGGTATAGAGTTTGTTGACGGTACTGCACCAGGGTTTGCGGCTGTAGTAGGCGCTGCGCCAACAAACGAAATAGCTGTACAAATTGCACGTGAACTGCAGGAAAAGAACCTGTATATTTTTATTTCAGGTAACACTGATGGAAAATCATTTGCCGAACAACTAGACGAAGAGGGAGTACAGCTGGGATGGGAAACCAGGCTGGTGCCTTTCGGGAAGAATATCACATCAACTATATATTCTCTTGGCTTTGCAAATAAAGCGGCATTATCATTCGGAGGTATTAAGCCTGCTGATTTCACAAGGAATTTAATCTATAATAAAAATAGAATTTTCGCGTTTGTAATGGCATTGGGAGAGGTAGATGATGAAAAGTATGCCAATGCTGCCGGTGCTATAAACTACGGCTTTCCTACAATTGCGGATACTGACATACCTGCAATATTACCAACAGGTGTATGTACATACGAGCATGTCGTTCCGCTTATACCACATGACAAGATTGTAGAGAAATGTATTGAAGTAAGGGGCCTCAAGGTAGCGGCCGCCAAAGTAGACATTCCGGTATCTTATGGCCCTGCTTTTGAAGGTGAAAGAATAAGAAAGGACGACATGCAGATAGAAATAGGCGGACCCGGAACGCCTGCGTTTGAGTATGTTGTAATGCGAGACAACAGTGAGATTGAAGATGGCAAGGTAGAAGTTGTCGGTCCTGATATGGATGAAATGGAACAGGGACCCGGTAAATCATTGGGAATATACGTCGAGGTATCAGGTCGCAAGATGCAGAGTGAGTTTGAACCTATATTTGAGAGAAGAACGCATCATTTTCTGGGAGAAGCGCAGGGCTTCTTTCATATGGGACAAAGAGACATTATCAGGCACAGAATGAGCAAAGATGCCTATAATAAAGGATTCAGAATACTACACATAGGCAAGATAATCCATGCCAAATATCATGAAGAATACGGCGCATTACTAGATAAGGTTCAAGTTACACTGTATACTAATAAAGAGGATGTCGAGAAGAAGCTTGATGAGGTTAAAGCTGCGTTTCACGAACGTGATGAAAGAGCTCTTGGAATGACAGACGCATCCGTAAACCAGTTTTATAGTTGTACATTATGCCAGAGTTTTGCACCCAGTCACGTATGTATAATATCGCCTGAGCGTTCGGGATTATGTGGCGCTGTTAGCTGGCTCGACGGAAAGGCAGGTTACGAAATAACACCAACAGGACCTAACCAGCCGATTGAAAAAGGCAAAATAATTGATGAAAAGCTGGGGCTCTGGGAAGGGGCAAATGACTTTCTGTACCAGGCTTCCAACAAAGAGTTTGAACAGGTAAGTATGTACAGTATGGTTACTAATCCAATGACAAGCTGCGGCTGTTTCGAATGTATTTCTGCAATGTTGCCGATGACAAACGGAATAATGACGGTGGATAGAGACTTCACAGGAATGACTCCATGTGGAATGAAGTTCTCAACACTTGCCGGAACCGTGGGAGGCGGCATACAAACACCGGGATTCGTGGGACACAGTAAGTTTTACATGGGCAGCAGTAAATTTATATCTGGAGACGGCGGCCTTGCAAGGCAGGTTTGGATGCCAAAACAGCTTAAAGACGAGATAGGAGATGCAATCAGCGAGGCAGCAGAAGAAGCAGGTCTGGAAGATTTTCTTAATAAGATTGCAGACGAAACAATTGCCCAGACAGAAGAGGAAGTCTTAGAGCACATGCAAAAAGTAAATCATCCGGCACTAGCAATGGAACCTATGTTTTAAATTGAAGGAAGAAAAGAAAATGAATGAAATTAATTTCAAAGACGATGATGAAAAAGATAATAAACGACCTGACCCCATAGGCGAAAAGCTTATGAAGAGCCGCATAATAATGATTACGGATGTAATCACTAAAAAATTGGCTCAAACTACAATAGGGCAACTTCTCATACTCGAACAGGAAGACCCGGAAAAAGAAATTAAAGTCTTCATCAACTCCCCGGGAGGAGATGCAGATGCAGGATTTGCAATATACGACATGATGAAGTTTATAAAACCCAAGATTAAAAATATTTGTGCGGGTGTTGCTGCAAGCGCTGCAGTAATTATTCTTCTAGGTGCTGACAAAGAAAGCAGAGTCAGCCTGCCAAATTCCAGAATACTTATTCATCAACCATCAACTGGAGTTCATGGTACCGCCTCAGATATACAAATAGAGGCCAGTGAAATACTGAAATGCCGTGAGAAAATCAACAGAATGATATCCGATGAAACAAATCGAGAGTTTGAAAAAGTAGAAAATGATACAAAAAGAAATTACTGGATGTCTGCCGAAGAGGCAGTTGAATACGGGTTAATCAGCAAAATAATTAAAACCCAAAGCGACTTATCATAGTTAACTTTAAAAAACAATAGAGGATTGGACATATGGCACTGACAGGTCTTGAAATATTTAAACTTCTTCCGAAAACAAACTGTAAAAAATGTGGAAGAGCAACATGCCTGGCATTCGCAATGCAATTGGCACAAAAGAAGGCTGAGTTGAAAGACTGCCCTGATGTAAGCGAAGAGGCAAAAAGCGTACTAGGCGCAGCGTCGGCACCACCGATTAAACTAGTTACAATAGGCAGTGGTGAGAAACAAGTAAGTATAGGTGAAGAAAACGTACTGTTCAGACATGAAGAGAAATTCTATAATCCAACCGGTGTCGCAATAACCTTAAGCGATGACCTTGACGATGAGGCCTTCAATGAAAGGCTGAAAAAAATAAACGCCCTCAAGTTCACACGTGTGGGGACAGAAATTGAGATAGATCTTATTGCACTGCTAAATAATAGTGGAGATGCGTCCAAATTTGTCGAGAGAGCAAAGAACGTCAGCGATAACACACATTTATCTATTATACTGGAGAGTAAATCGGCAGATAATATGAAGGCTGCCGTAGAGACCTGCTCAGACAAAAAACCATTAATTTATGGAGCGAACGCAGAAAACTGGGAAGCTATGGCAACCATTGCAAAGGAAAAGAACTGCCCGATGACAATAAGCGCCCCTACTCTGGAAGAACTGGCAGATCTGACAGAGAAGATTAAGGGAGTTGGTGTTACAGAGATAGTCCTGAACCAGGTTTCAGAAAACACCAAAGAGATACTACAGGGACTTACAAAGATCAGAAGAGCAGCACTGAAAAAGGCATTTCGACAACTTGGCTTCCCCACCTTAACATATATGCCAAACGGTAACCCCGCACAGGAGATTGCAAGTGCGAGTGTTTTTATGTCAAAGTATGCAGGAATAGTGGTAGTTGATTCATGTGAACCATGGCAGATCATGCCACTGCTAACCGTACGCCAAAACATTTTCACAGACCCGCAGAAACCTGTACAAGTTGAGCCAAAGCTTTATGAAGTCGGCCAGGCAAACGAAGATTCACCTGTCCTATTCACGACAAATTTCTCACTGACTTACTACACTGTTGAAGGGGAAGTGGAAGCAAGCCGTACACCGGCATACATTCTGGCTGTTGGAACCGAAGGGACTTCCGTACTAACGGCGTATTCTGGCGACAAACTTAACGAGGACGTCATCTCAAAGGCTATGTCAGATTCAAAGATAGAAGAAAAGGTTAAACACAAAAAACTAATAATTCCAGGACTTGTAGCAGTTCTTTCTGCCAAGATACAGGAAAAAACAAAATGGGAAGTACTCGTAGGCCCAAAAGAAGCCTCCGGATTACCAACGTACCTTAAAACTACATGGCATTAGACGTATACACATAATATACATCAAACAATTTTCACAATATTTAAATCTTTTTACAAAATGAAGTTGAAATCGAACTCCATTTGGCAATCTGGTCAATGTTAAGGCTTAATCTTTTCATGCCTGTTTATCCACTTTAGAAATTACCCATGTCTGAAAACGTTAATAATACTTTCAAGATACATTTTCTACCCAACGACAAGATTGTGGAGATCAAGAATGGAAACACGGTTCTTGATGCTGCACACAAGGCTAATATTTACATTAACAGTATATGCGGAGGCGATGGCATATGCGGGAAGTGTAAGGTTATCCTTTCCAGCGGTAACGTAGATGCACCACCAACTAAATTACTAAGCGAAGAAGAGACAGAAAAGAAATATATACTTGCATGTGAGGCACAGATTACCAGCGACCTGCAAATTCTAATCCCCACGGAAACCAGACTTGAAGGGAAGCAAATACTTTTAGACCAGAACGAACAGCATTTCATGACATGGAAGGCGATCCTGGACCAAGCACAATTCAAACATGATTCGCTGGTTAAAAAGGTATGTCTCAAACTGGACCCCCCTTCCATGGATGATAACGTTGCCGACCACGAACGCCTTTATCAGGCGATAATGTTGAAACAGGAAGTTGAACTTAGCGTTATGCAAACTGGCTATAGCATATTAAAAAAACTACCGGAGGTACTTAGGCAAAATGACTGGACAGTAACTGTAACATTAGGACATCGAGGTCGTACACTTGAGATTGTTGATGTTCAGCCAGGTGACACCAGTCACATAAACTATGGCATTGCAATTGATATTGGAACCACGACTGTAGTAGCAAGCCTGCTTGAGCTTGAAACCTCAAAGGTAGTTGATTCAGAAGCTATATATAATACGCAAATGAAATTTGGAGAGGACTATATTCAACGTATTATATATGCAATACAGAATGATGCGCTTGGCGAGATGCAAAGATCTATTGTGACAGATATAAATAATCTTATTTCAACATTAATCAAGAGAAACAGTATTAATCTTGGTGATATAACTGCTATCGTAACTGCAGGCAATACAGCAATGCACCACTTCCTGTTAGGTCTGGATCCGGAACGTATCAGGAAAGAACCATATATTCCCACAGCCAACTTTATCCCACCCATAAGGGCTAATCAAATAGGAATAGACATAAACAGCCGTGGTCTTCTTTACACACTTCCAAGTGTGGCAGCATACGTAGGTGCTGACATAACTTCCGGAGCTGTTGCCATAAGACTCGATAAAGAAGAATCACCTTCCCTCTTTATTGACATAGGCACCAACGGGGAAGTAGTGCTAGGGAACAAAGAATGGATGGTCTGCTGTTCTGCCTCTGCCGGGCCAGCCTTTGAAGGTAGTGGTATCAAGCATGGAATGAGGGCGGCAAAAGGCGCTATTGAAATAATGCATATCACAAAGGATTTTGAAGTAAGCTATTCCGCCATTGGGAATATTCCACCAAGAGGAATCTGCGGTTCTGGCCTTCTGGACTGTATTGCTGAAATGTTACGTAGCGGGATTATTGACAGATCCGGAAATTTCCAGAAAGGCCTGAAAACTGACAGATTAAGGAAAAAAGATGACGAGTATGAATTTGTCTTAGTTGACAAAGAAGAAACAGGTATAGATAGTGAAATAGTGATAACACAAGCCGGTATTGCTAATCTGGTACGTTCAAAGGGTGCAATCTATGCCGCAGTTTCGATCCTTGTAGAATCTATGGGATTAAGCATAGACGATGTGCATTGCGTCTATCTTGCCGGTGGGTTTGGAAATTACCTTAATGTCAGAAATGCCATAACAATCGGCATGTTACCCGATATGCCAACGTCACGGATAAAGTTTGTTGGCAATACATCTTTAACCGGTGCAAAGATGGCTTTAGTATCTGAAGAGGCATTTGAGGCTGTTCAGAATATTGCCTCGCAAATGACATATTTCGATCTTATGGGAAATCAAAAGTACATGGAAGAGTTTATGTCTGCAAATTTTCTTCCACATACTAACCTTGATGCATTTCCCTCAGTACAAAAAGAATTATCTTCACAAAACATACAATTAACTGGAACAAATTAAAATGTCATATACTATAGCAATGGCGGGAAAGGGTGGCACAGGTAAATCAACCACTGCAACTCTGATAATACGTTATATAACACAGGAGCTTGGAAAAGCTGTACTGGCAGTAGACGCTGACCCCAACTCATCCCTGGGAATATCATTAGGAGTGGACGTTAAGGGAACAATTGCCGATATACGTGACGACGTAGTCGAAAAAAGAGTGGATATTCCAGCATCTATGTCAAAGGCCAGCTACATAGAGTACTGTATTGAAGAATGTATAATTGAGGAAAGCAAATTTG
>Ga0187833_10003286_pt1 | contig 16534 bp, 14 predicted proteins | sample ETNtaG_37_FD_167968 | JGI IMG/M metagenome (GOLD analysis project Ga0187833, IMG submission 167968) | Marine microbial and viral communities from oxygen minimum zone, Eastern Pacific Ocean - ETNP2014_SV_400_PacBio MetaG (Illumina Assembly) | ecosystem: Environmental > Aquatic > Marine > Hypoxic...
CTCACCGGATGCTGACATGTCATATGATATCATCAGTCCGGTCTATTTGATTTGTTAAGAAGTCCCTTTTCGATAGCGGGATAAGGGAAAACTTGAGGTTTTGTGCCGTACAAAATGCATCCAAATATGCAGTGGGGATGGATATCAAACATCAATCATACTGCGGCAACAAACGGCTTGGATTCATATACCGGATGCCGATCGTATTGTCAAGGCGGCATTTTTTTTCAAAACGGTACAACCAACCGAGTGCATTGCAGCAATCTTTACAGAAAAGGCGAAATCGTGCCATTGTTCCAATAAGTGAAATAAATGGGATGCTTATGATTTCATGCGTTTCATTAAAAAATATTACTATTTCAATCGGTTATTTGATTGGACTTTTTACGAAATTGTCATTTTTGATGTATTCAAGGAGGAAGCCCGGCGATAAAGTGACCTGGACTTATGGGTAATAGAAAGGCGGTGTGGGGGGGGTTGTGGGGGTCCTCCCTGTCCCTGTAGAATTTAATTTTGCTTAAATTTCTCCAAAAATGGTCACGTCATTTTAATACCCGATAAAGCACATATTTTTCAATGAAGTGCAACAATTCCAAAATGGAATTGGCAATATTCAAGTAAATCTACATCTTGGATCGTGTGAAACCCTGCTATCTCAATCCATTCATTGCACTGTTCGGGAGTCGGCCGAATTTTCAATGAGGGGCCGCGAGGTGTTGGAATATCACTTCTCCAATGGATAACGGACAGCTTCCCACCAATGCCCAACACTCGGTGAGCTTCTTTTAGTAATTCTACCGGATTTTCCAAATGCAAAAGATTAAAAATCATTGCATGAGATTGTGTCTCTGCCTCAAGTCCTGTACCATCAGCTACAAAATCACGAACCTCAGCATGAATATTCGTAATGGATTGTTCTTTAGTTTTCTGTTGAAGTCTTTCTATTAGCTCAGATTCTATGTCGAAGGCAGAAACCATACTCGTCGAATACTTGGCCGCTGGGATTGTGAATGTTCCGTATCCGCTTCCAAATTCAACAACATCACCTTGACAGCCATTGACTCCGAACATCTTCTTTATTATGCATTCGGCATCAAAGAAGCTGTTCCAGTAATCTTCTTCGGGCATTCCACTATCTCGACCTTTCATTTAGTCCTCCATACGGCTAACGAATAAAGAATTGATATTTTGCGAAGCCAAAACATAATTCCAGTTGAATTAAACACGAACTCTTTTGAAACCAAATAACCATTTGCTGAAGCAGTTAGCCATGTAATCAAGAACATAGGATGCAGAAAAATGAACCGCCATATACAGACCCGTACATACTGCGGTGGGGGAGAAGTGACACGCCCTATCCGGATGGGCAACAAGGCTCAACCATAGCTCTAAGTAGAGCCAGATCCAAAGGTCACAAAAGCCAGCAACTCCGGAATCACGGTATGCTGCCTGAACCGCCCTTCATTGTGATTTCAACATCCCGCTACATCAGACATCATCGTTGAAGATGTATCGGTAAAACTTCCACTCACCTTCGATCTTCTTCACCAAGAAAATTTCACGGTTGCCTCCAGCACCCGTCTGGGTCTGGCCCTTAGGTATAATGGTACCGTGAGATCGCGTACGAACGAAGCCGAAGTCGGTGCTTAGCTCGATTTCCTGGATACTAAACTCAATATCGAAGTCGAGTTTTGAGAGAAAGCTGGCATAAAGCGTTACAATTTCCTCGATGCCGGTAGCAGTGGGAAAGCGCTGACCAATGAAGACTGCATCATCGGTATAGACGGTTCTTACTAAGTCCAAATCGGCTTCGTTCAAGCTGCGCTGATAGGTCTGTATTAAGTTATTAATTTCTTCGTTCATAGGTAAATCTCCTTTTAGTTGATTGTAGGATTAAGCTGCCTAATAACAATTATGCGGTTTGTATAAACCAGCAAGCACAGATTGCTTCTCTCCAATATAAGAAGTTACGGAGTCTTCTCGCATTTTTGCTCAAATGCCTTCAAATCAATGATATTCATCCTTTCCTGCGTATTGACTTTTCCGGTTTATACAGACTGCATCAACTCGATTAAGGTCCATCGATCGGTCTTCGCACTCCATGGCCCTCAGTGTTCCGAACATGGGTGTGAATCATGGTGGTGTGCTCTTTTTGAACGAAAATGCTCCGGGAACTTTCGGATGCTGCAGCCCGCTTCAAATAGATGCGTGGCATAGGAATTGCGAAGGGTGTGCCAATCAACATGTTTTACAAAACCGGCTTTACGAATGGCTTCCTTCACGTCCTGTTGAAAAATCGTTTCATAGAGTAGATGCTGGCAATCCTTAACAGTTTTCGTTTTACTTCCATCGATTCTCTTATGGAAAGACTCATTGACAACACAAGTTCTTCTGTGCGTTAAGATATTTGTGGTCCGAAGCGCTCGGTATTCGGACAGGCGCCTATCTGTCGGCCGAGTCCCGCTCATGAATCGCCTTGGCTATCTAAAAAACACTTTTAAAGCGATTTCTTAAGTGACCCGGGAAACAGGGTGATCCGGTCTTTTAAGCCCTTGCCGTCGTAACCAAGAATCTCGCAGCGGGTGAAATCCATATCTTGAACCCGTAAGCAGAAGCACGGCATCAGGGGGAAGCCTTGCGCATACATTAGTTAGGCCAAAAGGCATTTATCTCCCGTCAAGTTTGTAGCAAGGCTTTCACTTCCCAGCGCATCATGACCACGGGAAGCCGTTTCGGCTTTCTGAGGCAAACTTCGCCAAGGTTGCCGATCTCGGATCCAGGATATGCCGGTACAGAAACAACAGCGCGGAAAGGGCTTGGTTCTATGTCGAGGCACTGATTTTTTCTTTAATGGACAAATAAGTGTTGAACGTATCAATCTCAGGCTCCGCCATACCAACTAGGTGATGTACATCGTGAAAGTAAATGAATCGAATCGCCCGACGGCAATAGATCGTCTCCATTGGCGGCTTTAATGACGTACACCCAGAGCCTCAAAAAGCTGATCCAAAAGCTTCGACATGGCATCGCCCACCGATGAAAGTGTAGATTTGCTTCCAGACATGATTCGTGTATTCACGTCGATAGTTAGATGCCATAAAATACGGTCTTTGGTGCATACGCCTAAACTGGACTTCTATCCTCATTCCTTCAAAATCCATACCACATCTTTAACTCAGATTACGAATAATTAATCCTAAACCGGCATAATTGGGGCGTGTACAGGATACTGTGACCAGCCCCAGTTGTCGAAACGGATTGTATCTTACCTTATGTTGCTATCAACCGTAACATATTGAATAAAAAGGATTAATTGACATGATTCTGACAAACAAGGATTATCATTAGAAATAGGAGGTTACCAAAGATACTACAAATTGGTAAAAAACTATCAACATAATAAATCTTGAGTAAGTAGACCCGCAGATGCCTTAAACGCAGAATGTATCCCACTTAGAGCCCTGACTCTAAATGGCTATCAAATCCCCAAAAAGGAACTATGTCTAATCCAGCTAAAAATCAAACTATTGGTTTACCGATGTAAATTATTGATAGCATATGTGAAATCGAAAAAGCTCAGTGGATAGGACATGCCGATTTTTTCTTTATATCCCATCCTTATCTAATCAGAAAATTATAGAGTATGTTGAAAATTCCATAGCGGAGAGTAAGTAAATGGGGACTAAAAAGGCACATCCAGATCGGCCGCTAACGAAATTCCTCACTTTCCCGAGGCATTCAGAATACGAGTTTCAAAAAGCTTCTCTGATAGATATGTAAAGAAATCCTCTCAAGGATGAAAGCACTTAGCAGCTAAATTGGCCAAATGAGTTCGACACGCTTTGTTAAAAAAGTCTTCCTTAGCGGATCTATCTTTGTGCTCTGAAATAAAACGCCATTCCCTTAAAAGTTCCTCGTCTTCTCTCTGGCATTTTCAGTTCTCACACATTATACCCTCCTAACATTGACCCATCAGTTGCAGGGCCTTGCTCTGGGTCTTTCCGAAAGGCTGGTAACAAGATTAGAGCGACTATGTGCTAAAGCTAAAATGATGGAGGAGTGATCGCCCATATCGCCTTCAACATCTGATCTCCAATATTCATAACTCTGTGGGGGAGGGAAGACTTATATCGAAGGCTATCCCCTTTTTCTATAATATAGGACTCTCTCTCCACATGTATCTCAGCTCTTCCCTCTAACACCAAGCAACATTCCTCTCCAACATGGGTAAGGGGCCCCGTATCAGTGCCTACCTCAAAAATAGCTAAAATAAACTCAATCTGTCCCTGAAGATCTTTTGTTAAAAGATAGTAGGTAATTCCATCGCAAGGTGAGAGAACCTTTCTACTGGACTCATGAACAAGTTGAGAAGTATTCGGCAAGTTTGGGTTTTTATCCTCAAGGAGATTCGAAACCTCAAAATTTTCAAAAAACGAACCGATTGACACATGGAGTGCCTCAGCAATCTTATGCAGAGAACTCACTGACGGATTGGCTAGACCTCTTTCGACTTGACTTAAAAGGCTGGCAGTCAGGTTGGTCGCAGAGGAAAGAACTTTGAGCGTAATCCCTTGTCTCAATCTCAATTCTCGAATCTTGGATCCGATATCCTTTATGGATTTGGTCATTTTAACCAACTTCTTCATTTCTCAGTTACCCATAGTGCAATTAAGAAGCGAGATTGCAGGTTAATAAATCGCGAAAACTAGTTTACTTCAATTCTATCTTTTAACATTTGCTCAAATTCTTTCAAGACCTTTTTGCCCTTCCCCCTGATTGTACTCTCGCCAAACGTGGCCAGCTTCCCGATTATGCTGACATCACACCAGTCGGAAAGTTTGGTCTCTTTCTCTGAAAGGGCATCCAGCTTAAATCCGCTCTTGATGTTTACTGAGGTACGAACAAGATTGTCCTTCCCCATTGTGATCGCAGATAGCTTGTTCGGGGCGTCGATCTCCGTGATGTTTGTGGTTGAATTGAGTTTGACAGATAGAAACGCCACCTTGCTCGTAATCTGACTCTTGAATGTTTTCTCATCTACGATTTCAATACTCTCACAACCAGGAATACAGCCCGCCAGTTGCTCTACATTCATAATAAAGTCCCACACTTTTTGCATGGGAGCCTTGATAACCAAACTGCCCTCAAATCGCACACCGTTCTCCTTTTCAAAAAAGCACCCACCTTTGACAATACGAATTTTGTCTCTATCTTTAGCCTGGCCCTTACTTTTTTCTTTTCTTTTTGGCTTTGATGGCTTTAATGATTTTATCGGGCGTCATCGGTAAGTCATTAATCCTGACTCCCACGGCCTTGTAAATGGCATTGGCAATAGCTGGAGCAGTCGGAACTAGGGCAGGTTCACCAATTCCTCTAGCGCCAAATGGTCCTGTTGGAGATGGGTTCTCTATCCAAGTTGCTTTAATGGTAGGGACGTCCATGGCCGTTGGAATCGCATAATCCAGAAGTGATGGATTGACCATTTTTCCATTGTCAAAGATATATTGTTCCATCAACGAAAAGCCAAGCCCTTGAACCGCTCCTCCTTGCATTTGGCCTTCAATGGTTAGAGGATTAATCGCTCTTCCACAGTCATTGGCAAACCCGATATGTAAAGGTTTCACAAGCCCTGTTTCCACATCCACTTCAACATCGATTATCTGGATACCTTCGGTTGATTCCGGCCAAATAGCGGTAGAAACTCCACTCATAATTTTGGGATCCCTCGGCGGTTCGTCTCGAAAAAAAGAGCCTCTCCCGAGAATAGGACCCCCTTTGATATAATGTGCACTGAAAGAAACCTCATGGACGGATATTTTCTTTTCAGGATCGCTCTTCCGATAAATCAGTCCGTCACGAATCTTTAATTCTTCCGGATCGATATCGCTTCCAAGTATCTCCGCTGCAATCTTAAGAAGCTGTTGCTTCGCATCGGCTGCAGCCCGTTTGACGGCATTTGCGCTATTATAAGTTGTCCGGCTGGCAACAGTCTGCCATTCATAGGGGGTGACATCTGTGTCTGACAGAACAACGGCTACCTTTTCCAAAGGAACACCCAGTTCCTCGGCCGCAATCATCGCTAGAAGGGTGCTCTGTCCGCCTCCAATCTCAACAGCACCATTTAAAACGACAATACTCCCGTCTTCGTGAATTTTAACAAAGGCTGCCGAAGAAAGCAGACCGGTTGGATGCATTAAGAAAGCACAGCCTCTCCCCTGGTTCTCTCCGTTCAGTTGATGGCCGATGCCATGTGTTTCTTCACAATGCCTGATACATTTGTCAATACCTGAATTCTCAACAATTTGCCCGGTGACCATCGGCTGCCCCGTCTTTATGGTATTCTTTTTCCTCAACTCAAGAGGATCCATACTCAATTTTTCTGCCAAAATGTCTAACGTGGACTCCCTTGCCCATGAAACCTGCGGGTTACCAAACCCTCGAAAGGCACCTGCGATGATCTTATTGGTTAAGACACTGTAGCCATCGATTTTATAGTTTTCGAACCAATAAGGGCCACGCCCGAAAATGGTACCCAAGTCGCATACAGCAGGGCCCTCAAACACTTGAGCCCCGTTGTCCAAATAGAACTCGAATTGAAAGGCAGTGATCGTGCCATCTTTTTTTGCACCAAACTTTATTTTTGAAACGCTTGCATGCCTTGGATTGGTGCACATAAAATCTTCCTCAGATGCAAGTTCTATCTTAACCGGTCTCCCAGTCTTTAAAGAAAGAAAAGCGGTGTGGCCTTCGAATAGAGGGTTGGCTTTTCCTCCAAATCCTCCTCCAATTGGAGGCGTAATCACCCGGATTTTGCTGATGGGCATCCGGAGTACCTGGCCCAGATGTCCTGCTGTCATGAACGGTGTCTGAGTACTCGTCCAAACCGTCAGGCGTTCTAAAAATATATCATAGGAGGCAAGGGCGACTCTTCGTTCCAGATACATCTGATGTTGGGTTTGGGTTGAAAAAGTCTCTTCCACCACGGTATCTGCATCCTCAAATGCTTTCTCCACATCCCCTTTTTGAAAACTACTATGGGAAGCCATATTCCCACAGGCAACGCTGGGGTGGAGAGACTCGTATTTTGCCAGGTTCTCATCGACCAGAGGAGCTTCAGGTTTCATCGCTTCTACAGGGTCAAACACGGGTGTAAGTTCTTCATAATCCACCTCGATGAGTTCGCAAGCTTCCTCGGCCGTATCCCGATCCTCTGCAGCAACAGCAGCCACCTCTTGACCAATGTAACGAACCTTATCGACCGGCAAGAGGGTTTGATCTTGCATCCAAGGACCAAAGTTCACTAACGGAATGCTCTTTGCTGTGATTACGGCCTTCACCCCGGGGAGTCTTTCGGCCTTGGTCGTGTCAATATTAAGAATTCTAGCATGAGGCATTGTGCTACGCAAAATTTTCCCATATAACATGTTCGGAAGCATCATATCGTGAACATAAACGGTTTTGCCAACTGCCTTCTGTTTGTCACCAAATCGTATCGTTTTTTTCCCTATAATCGAGAAGTTGTTGCTTTCCATATCTAGCCTCCCATTAAAAATCTAAATGAGGTTCCTGGGTTTGACATAGCGTCTTTATTTCAGTGATGTTTGACCCTGAATCGCTTCGACAATCTTGGTATACCCTGAACAACGACAAAGATTACCCGAAATAGCCCTTCGTATCTCCAACTCATTCGCTCTGGGATTTTCATCCAGCAATGCCTTGGCACTCAGAATCATCCCCGGACTGCAAAACCCACACTGAATGGCACCATGGTTCACGAAGGCTTCTTGCACGGGATGAAGCTGATCTCCATCTGCCAAGCCTTCAATAGTCGTTATTTTTTTCCCAACTGCATCCACAGCCAACATCAGGCAGGAATTGACCGTGTCCCCATCAAGCAGTATGGTACATGCACCACAAACGCCTATTCCACAATTGATTTTGGTTCCCGTCATTTTCAGGTCTTCCCGTAGCACATCCACCAACAGCCGGTTACTCTCTAATGCCAACGAATATTCCTGCCCATTAACATCGAGAACTATCGACTCTTTCATCTTTCTCCTCCTCAATTCCAGTGTGCATTATTGATTTCGATTTGCTCGCTCAAACGCCAACTTGAGTGCTCTTTTGATTATTATCGGAATGACATCCTTTTTATAATCTTCCGGGCACCTCATATCATAGACAATATCGATTTTATTGAGGCTGAGAGAACCTTTCTCAGAAGCATGTTCCAAAAACGATTCGTCAATCTCTTGATTGAGCAGTACCCGCTCTACCTCTCGGGCTCTGATGGGTACCGATGCGACCGCTCCCAGCACAATTCGCACTTCTTTACAGACCGGTTCGTGCTTATCCAGCTTCAAATAGACGGCCACCCCCACATAAGGCTTGTCCATCGCTTTTCGTAATGTGTGTTTAATGTAAGCACAACCTGTCCGAGCATGAATTTTTGGTATCGTGATTTCCGTGAGAATTTCATTTTGCTCGAGTGCTGTTTCATAATAGTCCTGAAAGAAATCATCAAAAGAGACCGATCTTTCGCCCTGAGCACTCTGACATTTTGCTTCTCCACCCAGTGCAACCATAACGGGGGGAGGATCTGAAAAAGGCTCCGCATGAGATATATCTCCCCCAATGGTTCCTCGATTTCGAACCTGAACTGAGGCTAAATCGAGCTCCATTTCCTTTAGAACGTAATACTTTTTCTCAATCAGGTCAGAGGTTTCGATATCGCGATGGGTGACCAACGCTCCCAACCGAAGACTACCATCCTTCTCTTCTTTAATAAATCTGAGCTCCTTGAGCTCTTCAAGATTGATCAAGTATTTTGGTCTGAATAACCCTTGCTTGAGCAATATAAGCAGAGATGTCCCCGCCCCTTTTACCTTAGAGACTTCCGCGCTCTTGTCAAGGAAATCGCAAGCCTCCTTGATGGATTGAGGGCGAATAAAATCGAACTGAATCATAATGTCTCCCTCCTTTACCAAACTGTTTTACAACGACCTACCGATCAAACCTGTGATCAAACATTCAGCCCTTCAGGGTATCGTCGCATACCACCCAGATCATTCCCTTTATACCATTTTAAAATCAGACTCGCACACTCTTTTCCCACCACATCAATAAAAACTTGCCCGATCTCTGCACGTGCTTCAGATGGGATCCCAACATAGCCCTGCCAGTTATCCAGCTTTCTAATTTCCTCAAACATCTTCTCGTATTCGAACACAACAGGCTTGAGGGTCTTGTAAGAATCATCTACGAGCTTGGGCTTGAGGTTAAGCATGGCCGAAGTCTCAACGGCTTCCGCGTGAACAAATCGCCGTAGGGCTTCTTTCTCTCCCTCTGATAGTTTTGTCTTCAGGCAGTCATTAAATTTTTCTATATACTCCCCGCCAAAAAAGAGAGGGAAGAAGAGATAGCTCATGACAGGGAGAACGGATACAGAATGGGTTTGGGCCACTTCGTCAGCACCTTGGTTAATTGCGGTGCAATGCTCTGGAGCCCCGTGAAAGCTTGCAACGACGATATGCTTGAAGCCGAATTTCGCAAAGTTTGCTATCATATCAATGACAATTGCTTGCATCGTCTCAACCCCGATCGCAAAGCTTCCGTACGTGGTAAACATAGACGGTGACAAGTTCTCAATACCAAAAACCCCTAAGGGAATAGTTGGAAATAACGCGATATCTACTGTCGGCTCTTTCTCCAATAGAGTTTGAATTATTTTTTCTGTCATGGCTTCAGTTTCAAAGAGATCCGTGCCGTAGGGGAGGTGAGGTCCGTGAAGTTCCAGTATTCCAAAGGGTATCACAATGATTGTGCTATCTCGATCAAAGGCGTCCAACCTAGGTCCGCTTATTTCCTCAACCTTAAATACGTTTCCTGTCACGGCAACCTCCTAGATAGCCACGGAAAAACAACAAAAGAACATGTACCGCCACACACTAATCTTGGTCATTTTTCTGATTTTTTGGTAAAAGATCATATAGGGTCAGGGAAAAGTTTTTTATGTGGGGTTGCAATTTTTTCGCCCATTCCGTCTGCAACACATCCATATACTGCTTTTGGTTCATAACCGCAGCGTCTGAATATTCATAAATGGTAATATATTTCGGACCCTCCTGATTGATTTCGAATCCAGTAATCTCTGCCTTGCTTCGAACAGCCCGTCTTGCACTAAGAACTCCCGGAACTTTCAAGAACATTGGAATGTGCTCGGTATCATACCATCGATTGAACTCTTCTTCGACCTCTGGGTCTACATCAAGCTTCACAATGAGAACCACATGTGCTTTTTGTTTCACGAACCGTCCCTCTTTTTACATCAAAAATCGATTAAACGGAAATGGCTGAGCTTTAGTCCATGATTACGTTTACCAATTCACCTTTTTCAACGTCTACCAGACCATATTCACTCAATTTATAAGTTGGTATGCCATAGGCCATAGCCATGAAAGCAAGGCTGAGAATAGGCGACTTGAAATGAGAACCAAGACTATGAATTGCATTGGTTACTTTCTCAAATCCATCTTTTACCTTTTCCAGAGGTTCATCGGATAATACGCCGAGGATCGGCAGGCTAAGGGAGGCTTTAACCTTTCCATCCTCCAAGACCACAAAACCACCTCCCATCTTTTCGAGTTCGTGAATGGCCGTTAGCATGTCCTGGTCATTGGTGCCAAGAACCACCACGTTTTCGTTAACCGGATGGTAGCTCTGAACAAAGGCCCCTCTTTTGAGCCCGAAGCCGGAAACAAATGCCTTGCCTATCTGGCCCGTTGCATTGTGCCGTTCTAGTACGACCATTTTTGCGATGTCTTGCCTGACATCTGGCAGAACTTCTTCGTTTTTTACCTTTAATTCCGCCGTCTTTCGCTTGGATAGCAATGTTCCATCCATCGCGTGGGCCACCCTGACAGTGACCTCCTCCTTTTTCGAATTCGTCTCAATTGCCAAATCCTTCAATTCGATCTTCCTGCCAAAATTCAAAACAGCCTTCATATAGTCGGGATAATTCACTTTGTTGACCGGCCCAACATATTTCTTTTTCTCCACCACCACTCGGCCGCTGGCAATGACTACATCGAGATTGAGCGTCGTCAATCCATCAGCAATAAGAATATCAGCCAGTTTTCCCGATGTGATACTACCGATTTCATGGTCCTTTCGGAAATACCGGGCCGGATTGATCGTTGCAATTTGAATAGCATCGATAGGATTCAGCCCTTCCCGGATGGCCTTTTTGACCGTAAAATTAAGATGACCCTGATTGTAAAGGTCCACTGGGTCTCGTTCATCCGTACAGAACATAAAAAGATGCGGAGGCATCCCATACTCAGTGATTGCTCTCACCACCTGTGACGCATCGACAGCGGCTGATCCCTCCCGCATCATGATGCTCATTCCGAGTCGGAGTTTCGAGACGGCTTCCTCACCTGTGAGACACTCATGATCAGAATAAGGTCCCATGCATAGGTAGGCATCAAGGCGTTTCCCAAAAGTTTCGCTGGCATGTCCTACCACTACTTTCCCCATCTCCAAAGTCTTTTCAAATAGCTCAAGCATCACCGGTTCCCTGTTAAGAATGGGATCTGGGGGTGGTTCATTAATACCAACGGTTTCTTTCCAACTTAACATTTCTAACAAATCCTCACGGAGGATTTTTTCTGTTGATCCAAATGGCTTTTGCTGGAGGTATGCCACGACAGGTAGGACGAAAAGCATCTTCATCGGCGTTTCCAAGGCCTCATCCAACGCGAAACGTACGCCTTTCACACCGGCAACAACCCCAATATCATAGAGATCGGAGGCAATCGCAGTCGTGCCATTGGTCAGAAATGTCTCGGCCCATCGGGTCATGGACAGGTGGCTTCCGCCGATATGGATATGAGCGTCGACAAAACCCGGAAGGAGATACCGATCTGTGGCATCAAAAATTTTTGTTGTTTTTGCCACAGCCTGCTCAATATCGCCAACAACTGCAATCCGGTCGCCTTTGATTGCCACATCCGCCTTATATATCTCACCAGACAGGACGTTTACGAATTTTCCATTTCGAATGGCCAAATCCGCAGGCTTCTTGCCCAACGCAACATCCATCAACGTCTGGCGATCCGTTCTGCCTCCCATACGCTTTTCCTCCTTAATCCCGATCGATGTGTCATAGTTCTTGTTAATTCAGGTCCTCTATTAACAACCATGAGGCAAATTTGATATAAGATTTAAGTAAATTAAATTGAATTTAACATAATCGCTTCATTTGTCAAGCAAAAAATGCTATACTAGATAGAAATCACAGCTGTTGGAAATAAATCAGATTTCTATTTATCTACTAAAGTAACGACTTATAATAAGTGACATAAAATGAATATCTAATTTTTTTTCAATCTGGGTAAACCTTTTAAGCAACGAATTGATAGGTCTTCGGACGGCCCATAACAAGTATTGGTTGTTTCTTTAGATCGCATTTACTCTTTATTGATCGTCCGGGTTTTTTTATGAAATTTCTCAATCACTTTGATCGTGGCCTAAAAGTGGCGATGCATCGGTTGCCTCTATTAAAACCCCAACCGTTTAATCCATCGCTGAGCTTGCCGCACTTTCAACTGAATTCCATGGACTTTCTCGAAATACTCAACAACAGCAACTCCATCCCAACGATTACGTGTTAATCCAAATTTTCTAGGATCTTTCTCTAAAGCTCTTTTCAAATTTCTTTGAATGTCCGGACTTATTCGGCAAGGGCGACCAGGGCGTTTCTTTCCCCCTAACCCCGAAACTCCTTGCAGATTTACTTTTTGGATCCATTTCACAACGCTCCAGCGGCTTATATCAAATATAGCGGCAACTTGTGTCGATTTCCACCCGTCCAATACAAGCAAGGCAGCTGAAATACGTATCCCCAGCCAAACCTCCGGAGTTTCCCGTGCCATTTGAAACAGTGCTTCACGCGTGACTGACTTGTTGGTTATTGTCAATGGTTTCATTTTGTTTTTCCTTTGTAGAATTTTTCGTTTTTTTTTGGAAAATATTATTGCGGAAAAAAATTGTAATGTCAATTTAATTATGTCATTTACGGGATTAATTAATTTTTGCAGTTATTTTTACTTGGAGTTTATTTTTTTCTTGATATTCATCTTTACATATTTTTCTTGACATTCATTCTTTCATATTGTTTGATAAAAAATACTTAATATATTCAATACTGTTTAATGTTTTTAACAATTTTCATAGGTGGGCGGGAGGCGCAGACAAGATCCGAAGACCAATACCGGAACTGAATGATAGGTAATGATGGGTATTGATAGTTGATATAAGGTGAATTTGGTGAAATTGATAGGTTGTTAACGCAAGGGTTACGAAAAAATTGATCGAAAAAGAAATTTCACCAAACGCTTTTTAAAATATGAATCGCGGACAACTGCAACAACAATTGAACCAAGGAGGAAATTATGAGGAAAATCTTTATTACAAAATTTAATGGCATTGTTTTAAGTATTTGTATCGTGATTTCGATTATGGCGGGAGGGGAAGCCGAAGCGGGACGTATAAAGAAAGTCGCCATTGGTACCCTATCGCATCAAAGCGATGTGAGTTGGGGATGGGGTCACTACAAAATGTTTGAGTTTGGCAAGAAAAAGCACCCCGATGTTGAATTCGTTTTCGCGGATAAGGTGCCGTGGGCAGAAACCGAGTCAACCCTGATCAACTGGGCCACTCGGGGCATCGATTTCATTCAAGTTGGAAGTGCATTTATTGATGCTGTAAAAGCTGTAGCACCTCGATACCCCAAGGTCAAGTTTGGAATCACCGATGGATATTTGAAAGGTCCCAATATACAAACTGTGGATTGGAAAACTGAACAAGGGGGTTACCTTTGTGGAGTCCTAGCTGCCAGAATGACCAAAACAAAAGTTGTCGGGTATATCGGTGGTATGGACTACCCAGACATTGTCAGGGTCGGCGAGGCATTTAAGTTGGGTGCTCAATCTGTGGATCCCAGTATGAAAGTGCTTCGCGTCTACCTAGGAAGTTGGACGGACCAGGCGCTTGCTTACGAAACGGCATCAGCTATGGCTGACAAAGGAACCGATGTATTTATCCATATTGCAGATATGGCAACTTTTGGGATCTACAAATTGATAAACGAAAGAAAATTGATGGTTATCGGGGTGAACCACTTTGAACAGGTTCAATGGCTTCCTGACAGGACATTGGGTGTTTTGGCCCACGGATTTGAGAACGTGTTCGAACGCAATTTCCATGACGCTGAATCTGATACATTTGGAAACAAAATCATCAGCTACGGTTTACAAAACGGTTGGGAGCAAATACAACTCGTTATGGAAAACCTGCCAGTCGATGTGGTTGACCATGTTCTCATGGTCCAGCGAGACATAGCCTGTGGAAAGATTACCGTTCCGATAATCACTAAACCTACCGATTAAGATGGAATTTCGGAAATCCTAAACTCGACAGAGAGCAAAAAAATTGCCGATTTCTTGCCCTCTTTTCAGTCCGGAGACAAAATGAAAAACCCAATCATTTCCATGCGAAATATTACAAAAATATTTCCTGGTATTGTCGCCAATGACCGGGTTGATTTTGATGCCCAAGAGGGTGAAATACACGTTATCCTGGGGGAAAATGGAGCGGGTAAGAGCACCTTGATGAATATTCTGTATGGAATGTGGGATCGAGACGAGGGAGAAATAACGATACGAGGGCAGAAGGTCAAGCATCATTCTCCTGCCAAATCGGTCAATCTCAAAATCGGGATGGTCCACCAACATTTTGCCCTCGTCCCGAGACTCACGGTTGCAGAAAACGTTCTACCGGGCAGCAGTTTGTTCAAAAAATTTTTTCTTGATTCGAATAGCATAACAACGAAGATCACTGATTTTTCACGATCTTACGGCCTCGAAATTAATCCCGTAGAAAAGGTTGAAAATCTGTCTCCCGGCCAACAACAACGCGTTGAGATTGTAAAAGTCCTTTTCCGTAATGTTGAAATTCTGATTCTTGACGAACCGACTTCTGTTCTGATTCCCCAGGAAATAAAGCAACTCTTCAGCATCCTGCGAGCCATGAAAGACAAAGGATATACGATTGTTTTAATCACTCACAAACTAGACGAGGTGATGGAGATTAGCGATCGAGTCACTGTCATGCGGGACGGAAAGGTCATTTCTACAGTTACCACAGTTGATGTTACACCGCGTGAATTGGCCAGAATGATGGTTGACAGAGAGGTGATTTACGATTTTCCACGAAACAAAAAAGGATCTGGAGAGCCCCTTCTTTGTATCAAAAACTTGAAAGTCAACAATGCGGCAGGGCTTCCCGCCTTGAAAGGGATTACATTAGATGTGCACAAAGGAGAAATTCTGGGTGTTGCAGGAATCTCAGGAAATGGGCAGAAGGAATTATGCGAGGCAATCGTTGGCCTGAAGAAAGTGGAATCAGGGACAGTATTTCTGGAAGATATGAAAATTAGTCATTTGTCACCGAAAGCTATTTTACAAAAGGGCGTAAGGCACATACCAGAGGATCGCATAACTCAGGGAACCATTAGCGAACTTTCGGTCAGTGAGAATCTAATACTTGGTAAACATGAAAAGGCGCGATATAAAAAAGGCTGGTTCATGGACTATAATGCAGTTAAGAATGACGCAGAGGAACTTATCTCTCATTATGATATCAAAGCATTAAGCCATAAAACCCTCGCAAAGACATTATCCGGAGGAAACCTGCAAAAACTTATCTTGGCCCGTGAACTTTCGAGTAATCCAAAAGTGCTTGTTGTCAATAACCCAACCAATGGACTGGATATCGGGGCGACTGAATACAGTCGTCTGAAATTAATTGAACAGAAGAAGAAGGGGGTTGCCATTTTACTCATCTCTAGTGAACTGTATGAGATACAGAGTATGAGTGATCGAATCATGGTGTTGTTCGGTGGCGAAATCATGGGTTTTGTCAATGCAGACATTGGTCTGTCGGATCTGGGACTCATGATGGCGGGTGCGAATAGGCAAAAAAGTTTTTTACATTCAAAAAGTTAGGGCACCCTACAATGGAAATTACGGAACATACGCCTCCTATCAAAGAGAAAATTCTTCGTTGGTCGAGGAGTTTTGCCGTTATCGGTGCTCTCATCATCGTGACACTCCTGTTGACCGGACCCTTGATCTTTTTTTCGGGGGTCAACCCGTTTCATGCTTACCAAAACCTGTTATATGGCTCATTTGGCACTGTGGCAGGGTTTTCCAATACTATGATGAGGACAGTTTCACTCTTGTTTGCAGGTTTAGGGGTGGCAATTGCCTTTAAATGCTCTATCTGGAATATCGGTGCGGATGGTCAACTCTATATGGGCGCTTTGGGCAGTCAGCTGGTGGGTTTTTATGTATCAGGACTTCCACCACTGCTGCATGTATCGCTTTCGTTGGTGGGAGGATTTATTCTTGGGGGAATCTGGGGATTTATCCCAGGCTACCTTAGGGCTAAAAGGAATGTCAACGAAATCATC
>Ga0187833_10003287_pt1 | contig 16532 bp, 18 predicted proteins | sample ETNtaG_37_FD_167968 | JGI IMG/M metagenome (GOLD analysis project Ga0187833, IMG submission 167968) | Marine microbial and viral communities from oxygen minimum zone, Eastern Pacific Ocean - ETNP2014_SV_400_PacBio MetaG (Illumina Assembly) | ecosystem: Environmental > Aquatic > Marine > Hypoxic...
TATCCTTACCAATTTTCTCTGTTCTAACACCTCCTTGTTTTCCACCAACACCATGAATAGGAGGAAGTGATGTATCAAATCCCTCTGAAAGTATCTTGTCTATATTTTCACTCTTAGTAAAGTGAGTAATCTTAATTGGTTCTTCTTTTGGTGCTGGTTTTACCACTGGTGCAGGCGTAGGAGTAGGTGTTGGTGTAACTGGTGGTTTAGGTACTACAGTAGGTTCAGGAGCAGGCGTTGGTGCAGGTTTTTCAACAGGAGTAGGGACAGCAGGTAGTGGAGCAGTTGGTGTTGTTGTTTTTTCAGCAATAACAGGCGTTGTTTCTTTTATTGGTGTCACAACCCCACCAACAATAGACATTCCAGCACCAAACAAACCTCCTCCAAACGCTGCTTCTGGTGCGCCCTCAAACAAATCTTGGTGTTCGTTATATGTTCTAGCCCACGCGTTCTGGATCACTTCTTGCGCGCCCTCTGTCCCTGCTTCCATTAAGGTATCCTTTCCTGCGGTTGTTAAGAAATGTGTAAGGTGTGTACTAAAGGTTTTCTGGACCGCCTTACTTGCTGATGGTGTTAAAATTCTGGATGTTGAAAAAGCGTCCAAAGGAGCAGTTGTCATTCCAACTAACAAAGCTATGTTTTGAGAAAACTTTTCCTCATCTGGTGTGGGTTCTCGTCCTAACCCAGCATAGTAATCTTTACTTTGTTGGTAACTGTCACCTGTATTAAAAATGAATGATGGACCTAATGCGCCCATTATAGTAGGAATACCAAAACCCTTACCAACAACAGCAATACCAGCGATTGTCCCAAGTATTGGTAGTTGCGCGCCAATTATTTTAGCTACTTCTATTTCACCATCTTTACTAGAAATCTTTTCAAGAAATCCACGCTGATCAGTAGGGTCATATAAATCAGGTCTACTTCCGATAAAGTCCTGTATTTCTTTGTTTGCTTTATCAGCTAATAATCCCTGCTGTGCGGCACTTTTTTTAGCACCAACTTTTGAATAAAAAAGTTCATTATAGTTATGAACTATATTCCTAACTGATGGTATACCAACTTCTTTAAGTGTTGTTCCTACTGCTTCTCTGCCCTCTTTTGTCAATCCTGTTTCTGCAATATTCTTTAACACTCTGGGTGTTCCTTTTACAACATCCCAAACATTTCCAAGCCCCTCTTTAATATGGCTAGGGATCCCTGTAACTGTATTTTTCGCTATACCGCCAACCCTTTGATCGCTAAAGAAACTAGGCTTCGGTATCTCTGCCGGTGGCTCTGGTGTTGGAGCTGGGATTAGGTCGTCAAAATAACCAACAGACTTTCCCCCTTTTGGAGCATCTGTTGTTGTGCCGCCACCTGGAATTAAGTCGTCATAATATGCCATGTTTTTACCAGTTAAGTACTGACCCCTGATGATCAAAGTAACGATTATAAAGCGCCCCCTTTGTTGGATTATTCTCTAAGAACCTTTGTCTTACTATATTAGGATCAACCCCTTTATCTATAGCTTCTCTTGCCTTTTGTAACCATGTTACAACCTCTGCATCCTCATCTCCCTCATCTTCACTAGCAGGACCAAAGTCTTTTACAATTTGATCACCTCGTACAAGAACTCTCCTTCCATCTACTGTGGTGATTGTTTCTTTTTCGTCTTTCGGAACACTAGCAATTTTCTCGTATTCTCCTGTTTGTGGATTATATTCGTATCTTTCCTGTCCCGGTGAAAGCTCAAACGGCTTATTCTCATCTAACTTAGATTTCTCATACTCGTATCGTGCCTTACTAATTTTTCCTTTCTGTGCATCTAATGCTGCATATGCCTCCACTGTTGCCGCTTGACCACCTCTTAGGATGGCATTTTGTCGTGCTGTAAGTCCGGCTTCACCTCTAGCAAATCCAAGAGTATCACCCATTTCTAGGGCTTTCTCATAGTCTAATTGTGCTTGAGTGTCCATTTCTCCTAAACGTTTCGTTGCAGTTGTAAGTTCAGGTGATGCAGTTAGAGATTTTAAATAAGTTTCAAGGGCAGTATCTATTTTTGATGGTGTTTCTGCAGGTCCAGATATTAAATTTCCTTGAGCATCAACAACTGCTCCGGATGGAGTATTTGATTGTCCTCCATATACATCTGTTCCACCTGTGCTACCTACTTGTGGGGATGTTCCTTGTTGTTGTGCTGCAAACTCTAGTTGTGTGTTTGCTGCATTATCAATAAATTGTGATTTTGGAGTATCAGTTGCACTTGGATCACTATTAAAATAGTAAGATTCTGGTATGTATTTTGATTGAGGTGGTGGAGGTGGTGCTACTGCATTTGCTATGTATTTTGATTGTGATCCTTTAGGCGCCCCTATTGAACCTTGGGGCAAAAGAGATTGACCACCAGGTTGAATATTTCCGAATATATCTTGAATACTTTGTCCTCTTGATTGCACTTCTGGCAAAGTAGGAAGAGTTGGAAATTGAGTTCCTCCCATAGACATAGCTCCTGGCTGTCCTAATCCTGAAAAAGGACTTGGAATCTGACTTCTATCAATTGGTTCTCTTTCTGGTACTAACCCTTTAAGTGTATCTTTAAGTATCTGGGTACGCCTTGTACCTCTTTTCCTCATTCCCGTTGCTCTCTTTTCCGTCTCTTTTCTTGAATACGCTGCAGGGTCTATTATTTGTGGTGATTGAAAATTAAATGGTGCCATATTATTTATTATTAATTACTAAAATCCAGAGGCATCTTGGCGAGGTTCATACCATAATGCACCATAAGCTAAAGAATCCGTAGATCCTATAGGTGGTACATATGCACCCTCAATACTTTCTCCCTCACTTTCAAGCATCTGTCCTATCAATCCTCCGACTAAGGTTGATAATCCTGCTTCCTGTCCTCCGTCATAAAGTTTCCAGTAAGTATTATATATTCGTGGACTTTCTGGTGCGTTCACCTGATAAAACAAAGCAAGTGTTCTATAAATTGGTGCCATATCATATGCTTCTGGTATCGGTGACATTTGTGCTACTGTAGCTGTAGCTGTAGCTCCAGACAAAGTTACCCCTTCATATGGAGCAACAAGCACAATTGATGTACCTGCTACTGGCGCTGATGCAATTTCATACCATTGTCCATCACCAGCGTCAGCTGCTCCTGTTGCTGGAGCTGTAATTCGTAAATACTTCCCAGCCATTGAAACAAGTCCTCCTGACGAAATCGTGACCGCAGTAGATCCATTTGCTATATGTGTTACAGTTACTGTATCATCATCCACGGTTAAATCAGGTACACTTTTTCTCCCTCTAACAGTAATTGTATTACTATTAGAAGCTGGTGTTGGCTCTATAAGTATTTCATTTCCTTGCACAAAATAGAATTGTGCCACATCTGATTCCCCAAGTTTTGCAGACAGTATCGCGTTCCATGCTTCCGGACTATAAATAGGTTGTGGTCTATAAATAGATGTTCCAACAGTTACATAAACATCTATAAGTTTTCTTACACCTGCAGGAATTGCATAATTCTGCTGACTTGCTACTGTTGTTATATCTGTTGTAGTTTGAAGAAACCACCACTTTCCTGACCTAATGCTACAAATAGTTTTTATGCTATCGTTCCATAGGTCTGTTAATAGGGTAGTAGTCGTAGTGTCCCCTGCTGGAACCTTAGTCATACTATTTAGTAATGCGACTGATGTTGTTAGTGATTTCATATTAATATTATGTTAATTATTAAGTAATTGTAACTGAATACCAAGTGCTTCCTACTGTGTCAAAGATGTATAACTTCTTTGTCGCTGTTGATGTATCTATAAATATCTGCTCATATAAATCTCTTGGTGTTTCAGCTACAACGTTTGCTAGGTCTGTAGTGTCATCAATTGTCTTAATAAGTCCAAAGATATTCTCTATCTGTATTTGTTTAGACAAAGAACCCTCATGTTCATGTTGGCGGATCGCTTCATCTATCATTCTTTTTACTTCTTTTTCTTCCATATTACTCTTTTGGTGTATAAAATACTGTCATACGTCTTATACCGATAACATTTGTTGATACTGCTGGACCGATGGTTACTAATAACTGAATTGATCTGGTATCTATTGTTGGTTGCGTCATTTCCCATTCATAAACATCTGAACGTGTAGTAGATAATTGATTAGCTGCTGACGTGTTTCCATGGCTATCTATAACACGTAAATTAAGAACGCCATCATTTCCACCAGGGTAAGCTTGATCAAACTCTATTAAAATACCATTAAATGTTACAGGTCTTTTAAATCTATATCTTTTACTTAAAATAGAAGCACCACCATTGATCACTTCAGCTATACTGGTTATGTCATGTATGAAGAATTTAGCAGCAGAATATCCATATGCTATTACTGTACTACTAACAAAACACAGCATACCAATACTGCCAGTAGCACCATTTGGTTTTACTACTGGATAGAATGATTTTATTCCTTCAACAGTTTCTCCATAAGCCATCACTTGTGAATTGTAATTTGTTATTAATGGTGAAACAGAAGTATCTACCCAATATAAGGTGTTATCCATCACCGTAGCCCTATGAGGATATACTAGAAAATCTGATGTTCCTTTAGCAAAGTTAAGTGTTCGTAGATACTCGATACCGGAACCTGTCCAAAAACCAAGTTTATTACCATGAAAAATGTACGTAGTATTACCAACATTCTTAAAGGAAGTAACTACCCCTGTACCTATTGGAACTACTCTTTGTGCTTTGTTTGAAAATCCATCATAAACATATATTTTAGATGTACCATTTTGTGTAGCAGAGAAATCACCACCAGTGGTTGTAGCTATAAGCATTTTACCTGATCCTTGGTCTATACCAAGTGCTGAAATAGATTCTGTTGCAGCTAATTCTAAAATAGCATTTGATACAGTCAAATCTGGATCTACACGGTGTAACCTGTTTTTATCTCCTATATACAAATTAGTCTCATAAATTAACAAAGGCCTCCATGCAGTAGTGGTTAATAAATCTAAAGTACCACCGGTTTGACCTAATGTAATTGTCCACCAATTTTCCAAAAGACCAGTTGTTTTATCCCATAAAGATAAATCTGTATCAGAAATTTTATTACTCAATACAATATCAGTTAAAAAGGGAACCATGTCCGTTACTCCTTGTTGAAATATATCAGAGCTTGCTGTTTCTTGTAAGGTTAAAACTGTTCCATTATATGAGTAAAGTGTTGAATCTTCAGCGCAAAAATATCTATCAACACCACTTGCTAGGACTGTTTCTTCGCACGAAGCAATCATTTCATCTGTTAGGTTTGTACTCTTATCAGTTTCAGCTCCAGGAGCGTAAAGAACACCTGGAACAGCTGTAATATTCATTTGGGTTGATTCATTTGTAAGACCACCATCTAACATATTGGCACCAGAAGTAACTCCTCTTAAAAAGTCCATTCCGTCTATTTCAAATGATTTTTTTCCTATCATATTACTTTTTATGCTTTTCTGCTAAAACTTTTATCTCTATCGTCAATTTACCTATAGCATCTGTCATTTTAATATTAGAATCAGTAAACCTTGTTGCTATTCTTTCTAGGTGTCCATTTTTTCTTTCGTAAAACTCCATCATTAGAGCTTGTTGAGATTCTTGATGTTCCAGTAACGCTTCTTCTCTTCTCGCATTAGAAGATATTGTATATTTAATAAGAGCAAAAAAACCTCCTAAAATTGCTACGCTACCTATTATTATTTCTATTAGAAGTTCTGATTCCATAATATTTTATGTTACGGTGTCAATTGACTTTACATTTGCAAGTGCAACACTATTAATGGTTTTAATATTAGCTTTAGATACTGTGTCTAAAGTTTTTAAGTTTGCAGGTCCTACTATTGTTTCTTCATAGGGAAGTCCTTTTCCATCATTGTACAATTCAGTTACTTCGCTTGAAGTTAATTCTCTCTCCCATATACCAAAGAATTTCATAAGACCATCAAGTCCTTCTCCACCTGTCTGCGACATTACAAAGGCAGTAGAACTTGCTCCTATTGCTGATGCGGCAGTAGTATTTTGTGTACTATCTGCAAGACTACCATTTTTATAAAACTTAGTATCAGGACCACCAGTTGGGTCACAAGTTACAACCCAATGGGCTAAAGATGTCCCTGCGGCACTATCAGTATATGCTTCACTTTTAGCATTGTTGTCCTCAATCATTATCTTGAGTGGTCCTGAACCACCAAGTTCAAAAACATAACCATTAGTTCCATCATTCTTTTTTGCGACTAATTGTGAAGCATTATCATCAAAATCTGCCCAGAAAGAAATGGAAATATCTCCTGTGATATTAAGATTGGCTTTGTCGCCATCAGTACCTAACCACTCATCATTTGACCTCACAAAATCAGCACCAACCCCATTTCCAACACCAGTCATAGCTCCACTACCTACACTATTATTATCTTCAAGTTCATAATCATTAGTATAAGAATCTTCTCTATTTCCACCCGCTTCTTCCATATCCCAATAAGAGATAAGGCTATTTTTTAATGTTGAACTTGTCTTAATATCTGCCATATTCTTAAATGATTATAGTTTTTATGCTATTCTAATGTTATATGGTCTGAACTAGGGTTGAAGTAAATCACGTCTGCTGATACCGCAAATCCCACTACTCTTACAACTGCGTCTGTTGCTGTAGGTTTTGTTGCTGTAATTGCACCTGCTGTAGCGTCATCAACGTACAAAGTTGCGCCTACAGTCCAATTCCAACTATCATCTCTAACAAAGCTCCCGGCTAGAGCTACTTTCATAACTTGTCCATCAGTCTTGGTCTCTAATGACAGGGCTAACATAACTGTACCTGCAGTTCCTACCACATCTGCATCTGATTTCCACCATTCGCCATCTGACTTGAAATAAAGCAAATCCATAACTGTAATGTTTTCTCCTGCGGCAAAAGTACTTGTTACTGGACCTGTTGCTGTGTGGTCTGCATCTGGTGTTGCATCTAATGCTATCTGTCCTGCACTTACTGTTCCTGTAGTAGTTATGCTAGAAGCACCATTATCAATACTTCCAAAGTTTGAAGTAATAGACCCAGAATCAAGTGCGCCAACAGTTGTAAGTGAAGAAGTAACAATATTTGCTCCAAGGGTTGTTGCATTAAGAACTGAAACATTATTGATTTGAAAATCATTTCCTGTTACTAAATCAATTCCATCAGCATCTATTGTAGAACCATCAGTTACTGTAATGCTTGTTGTAAATGTTGGTGAAGTTCCAAAAACAAGAACACCAGTACCTGTTTCATTTGAAATAACACCTCTAAGTTCGGCTGATGTTGTAGAAGCAAATTGGTCTAAACCATTTGAGGTTAAAGCATCTCCTGCCCCTTTTGCATCTAATTGAGTTTGAACTGCAGAAGATAGCCCTTTAACATAAGTAAGCTCTGTAAGCGAAGGATAAGTTGCTACCGCTGCAGAAGAAATAAATCCACTAGCATCTGAAATAACAATCTCACTAGCTGTAAGAGCCGCTAATTTATTTACAGCAATTGCTGCTGATGCTTTAATACTAGCATTAGCAATATTCGTGATACTGTTACCAGTACCATCCTGATCAATACTTTTATTTGTAAGTGTGTCAGTTGTAGCTTTACCTATAAGAGTATCTGTAGCTGCCGGAAGTGTAAGTGTTGTACTTCCAGCTTCTGCTGTAGCTGCTACTGCTGTTGTTCCTGATGTAGCACCACTAAAAGTTACACCCTCTGTTCCGGCAATTACACCAGTAGTATCTGCTATTGTAACAACACTATTTTGAATAAGTTTCCCAGTAGTAGTATCAAATCTCGCTATAGCATTATTTGTAGCAGAACTTGGTCCTACCACATCTCCTGATCCACTAGCACTATTTGTTAGCAATCGTCCAGTTGCTGAATCTACTGTAAAAGGTAAGGTAACAGTAGAATCTGCACTTGATATTCCAAGGGCTACTGTTACATGATTACCATCTCTAATTGCATCTGTCATAATAATATTTTAACTTGTACCTACTAATATTCCTCCTGTTGAAGGATTTGCAAAAACTGGTATTGGATTTCCACTCACAGAATCAACCGCCATCAAAGTAGCTCTATGATTTTCATCTCTTGCTGCATTCATAGCAGCTGTTGAAACTGTATTTACTCTATCAACATTTATACCACTATTAGAAGAATTAATTACTATAGGAACTAAAGTAGTTCCATCAACATATGATAATCCAAGTAATACTGGTATGTGATTGTTATCTCTAATTGCGTCTGTCATATTATGCGGCTACTATTTTACCTGTTGAATTTAATGGTCGCCAAATAGCATAGTAAGTAATTACTCCTGCTGTAATATTAGCTGTAGCAACAGTTTGAATAATATCTTGTCCTGATGGAATGATAAAAGCACTTGGTAATGTTTCTACTAAAGCTGGAGTTGCATCTTTCCATACTTCATCTGCATCAATATTTGTGGCTGTTGTTTGAGCAAGTAATAAAGCTGTTCCTGACGATACTCCTACCTCAACAGTTGCACTTGCTCCAGTTAAAAGAGTTGTGCATACTCCAAAAACATGTACTAAAACATCCCCAGTTACTGTGAATAGAGTTGCTGGATTTCCACTTCCATTATAATCACCTGGGTCATTTTCAGTAGCACCATCAAATGTCATAGTTTTAGTTACAACAAGTCCATCCATTGTGATTGGAACATTATTTGCGTCTCTTATAAATGCTTCTGATACTTTTGTCATATTATTTTTGTTTAGCTTTTAATTCAGTAAAACCATCTTTTAATAATTTTTGTCTATCTTTCAAAAGTCTAAATCCATCTCTAATTTCTTTTCTGTCTCTATTTAATTGTTTCTTATCTTCTCGTATATGAATCTGGTCTAATTTAATCCTTTTTCGTAATTCGTTAAAAGATTTAAAATGTTCTTTAACATCATTATCCGCTTCTTTCATCTTTTCATTAAAGTCCTTAAAGAGAGTTGTAATGGTAGAAGCAATTTTATTTAATTCATTGGCATATGCCTGTAACTCCTGATTATATCCAGAGAGTTCTTTATGATTTGTGTTAATTTCTTCTAACACATCACAACTCTCTTTAAAAACTTTAAATACTCTTTCTTCAGCCTCAACCTCCCGGGTAATCATGTACGCTTCAGTTGTTTCTTTTAATTTTTTAAGTGTTGCACGACCATTAGAAAGATTAGTTTGCATATCAACAAGTTCTTTCATGGTGTCAAACTTTTCTTGATCTAATATTTTTGTTTCCATAAGCCGAGTGTGATTTTGACATCACGCATCTTCGTTATGCTACTCATAAATAACTCGGCTGCCTATCTACTGTACTGTCAAAAGTTCGGTAAGTTTAGCCTTACCCAATCGTGCATCAAAAGAAATTCCTTTTTCTTTTAATGCTGCGATAACTTCTGCTTTGTCTTGATAGACAATTGCCGAATTGGTTTCGTCCACCGGCACAATTCCAGACGTATCTGTGTTTCCATCAGATTCTCCTTCATCTGGATTAGCGACTACCTTATTAAGTTCTTCCACTCTTTTGATCATTCTATCTGCCTCTGAAAGAGATTCTTGAGGTTCCTCCTCATAAACTTCAGTCATAATCTCTAACTTCAGTTTCTCAATAATAGAATCATCCCAAAGTGGACGATCTGACCCCCTTCCGTCTATTTCTTTTGAATTACGGAGAGGAGCTTTTTTAATCATTATTTGCCTAGCAAGGTGCATAGCAAGATGATTACCCACAGTAAGTGGGACTAATAAAGAACCACCTGCAGGCACGAAGAAGTCACGTCCATTAAAACGTGCGCCTAACTTACCGGTGAAATCAAAGTCCGTGATATTTGTTATCCGAACTATTTTATAATCACTCTCATTCATGTTATTGAACATTAATGAATTAATAATCCTTTTAGCTTCGCCTTTCCAAAAGGGCAGTTAAATACTGCACCCTACTCCCAATTGAAATTAGGAGTAGAAGCAGGATTCAACCTACCGGATGAATACTCTACATAATGCGTTTTGATCAACACCTGCATTTGCTACTAGACAAATACCAAGATTCTGCTCATCAAATGGACCTTTTGCCGTTGTTGCTTTAACGACTTGTCCAGTTGTGTCATCACCTGTAACGAATCCTTTTCCAACAACAAGCACTTCACCAGCTGCTACCGCACCATCACCTTCTGTAAGCAACCATCCATAAGAAGAAGCTGCAATAGCGACTTGTGCAACACCAACCGCACTCTGAACTTTAGATGTAATAGCTGATTTATCAACTTCAGCCATTGTACGAAGTGTAATATCAGAATCAGCTACAGAAAGAGCTGTTGCTAATGCTGTTTCTGGATAAAGTTCCAGTGTATCTGTGGTGTTAGTCTTAACTTTGAAAGTTTGACCAACACCAGTTCCATCATCTACAACACCAATTGCATCCGCAAATTGTCCAACAGTCCATCCAGCCGAAGCCTTAGTAATGTAAACAATTCGTGAAAGTGCATCTGTGCTTGAAGAACAAGTATCAACTGCTGTAACAGCATCTGGTACTGCAACTGATCCTAATGCTAAAGCAGTATTCGCCTTAACATATACCCATTCACGTCCATCAGGAGTAGAAGATCTTTGCCCAATCGCAACTTGAGGTGAAGTCTCTGTTCCATAAACGTCTTGAAATGTTATTTGGTTCATAAATTTATTTTCAGCCTTTGGTTCTTAACCTCCGGCTATTCTGGGTAAACACCCATTAGTTAATAACTACTAAGCAGGATATATTTTTTCTTGTGAAGTTTCTTCTTCACTAGAATCTTCTGGTCCTACTTCTTCTTCAGAAGATTCTTCTACTGCTTCTTCAGTAACTTCTTCTACTGTGTCGGCAATTGTTTCATTTTTACTCATAGCGATATAAGATTAAATAGATTTGTAAATTCTATTGAGAAGCCCAAATACCTGATTGAGCTACTGTATACCACTGACTAACACCATCCGAAACTAATGTAATATAGTCCCCAAGAACATTAGACGCTGCAGTATTTTTGATACCTGTTCCTCCAGCCGGAGCTACAACAGCACCATCATCATTTGTTGCTTTTGCTTGAATAGTATCTGTTCCATCTGGATCAATTAGTATTTCTCCACTCGCACTTCCACACTTAAACGTGTAGAACAATCCTGAAGTTGAAGCTGCAGGAAGAACAAATGTTTGAGTAGATGATGCTTTTGTAGCAATCATTACTAAACCAGATTCTGCCGCAGTTAAAGTATCTCCACTTCCTGTTAGCTGAATTTCAGCTGTGTGCCTAAGACCAGTAACGGCTCCAGACAAATTCAATGCACCTGATAAGGTAACTGTTTCTGCTGAATTAAGACCGTTATATTTTACAACTGGTACATAATCTTCTATGTAAGTTGATGTACTCATTTTATTTTTTAATTAAACCTTCTCGGATCAAGTCCGGTAAAAGGAATGAATAATCTTTAAGTCAATCCTACCATTTGTCCCTGTAGGCGAGGGTTCTCTGAAATGAAATTTCCAGCATAGACAAGATGACCTATTTCAGCCAACTGATCTACAGGACTCATCATATCTCGGAAGTTAAATCCACGTGTTGATGGGATTCGTCCAGGTACTCCTAGAGGAACACCATCATTACTTTTCTTGAAATTAACTTGCTTTAGACCGGAAATATTAATTCCCTTAAATCCAAAGTAATTTGTGTTAATAAGGAACATCTTTCCTGATGGAATTTGCTCATCTTTAACAACTGGTGTTCCTCGGAAAAACAACACATCAAATCCTGCCTGTCCTGCCATAGCAGCAGTTGTAGGCACCATTCCAAATGCGTTCATCTTTGGATAACCATTTTGTGTATACCCAGCCCTTACAGTTGGTTGCAACAAAGACTCATATGTAGACCACAAAGTCTTTGTAGTAGCAATAATATCAGGACTATCATTACCAATTGAAACTGAGTCATAAGCCGTAGCCATCTTAGCAAGTGTCAAAGCACCAGCAGATGCTAGATAATAGCCTTTTAGGGTTGTGTAAGTTGTTCGTGACAGAGTTCCATATGTACCAAAATTAGTACCATCATCTGCCGCGTTGTAGATTGAATCCCAAGAATTACCTGATCCTGTTCCAGTCCACAAATTAGTAGCCATGACTTGCATCAATGACTGTGCTTGTGAATCAAACTCTGCTTCTAAGAGATCAATTACTTGTTCATCTCCTTGATTTAAAGTTTGTTCAATATTTGCAATAACAACTGGCTTATAAGCCATTTTTGGTCTAAAAGTCATAGTTGTTCTTACATTCTGACGATCTGTATCAAGTTTATCCGCAATTCCGGTGTTTCCACCATTTGTTGAATCTTGATACTTAACAATAACGTCATAGGAAACACCTGACTTCCAAGGTTTTGCATTTTGCAAAAGTTTCATAAGAACAGGTGAACCATTAGAAACTGTATCGTAACATTTAGGTACAATATAGCTTCGAGTAACACTTGTTACTGCTTCACTAAATGTCATATTATTTTAGAGTTATTTTTTACTCTTTAGATGAGAAAGATATTCAGCTGCACCATCAAACCTAGACATTTCCGTTGGGTCATAACCAGAATCATCTGGTAATTCTCCACCAGAGCCAGTTGAAATTGGATCAACTTCACGCGTCTTGAGATTTTTGACTGTTCGTTGTTCTACATCAACTGCAGTTTTTTTCATGTCAGACATATTTGTATATGCCGTTTTCAAGTTATTAAATCCGTATTTATTTGCGTGTTGAAATAATGCGTTTTCGTCTAATTTTGGATCTAATGTTTTTATATTAGCCAATTCTATTTCAACTGCTTTTTGTATACCAGCTACTCTTTCTTGCTCTATTCTCGTAGAGTTCTGTATTTCAGCAAGTGCTTCAGTTTTTGCTAATTCAATTACTTCAGCATAATTCTCTGGGACATAATCGTCCTTTTTCCATTCTGGTTCATCTTCAGAGATGCTTTTAAGTTCCTTTTCACGTTCAATATCAGCTAATGCTTGTGATTTTCGCGTAAATTCTGGAAGGAAATTATCTTTCCATTCCTTTTGAAGTTCGTCTGCTGTTACTTGTCTCCCATCAGGAGTTTCGTAAAGCATAGGTTCTTCTGGAGTAGTTTCAGGTGTAGGATCCGCCTCAACTTTCTCCTCTTTTGGTTCTTCTGGGGTTGGTGTTGTTTCCGAAGTTGTCTCCGGAGTTTCTTCACTCCCTGTAAGTTCCATATTACTTTCTGGTATTTCTGTCATGTTTTTGATTGCCATCATCTTAACTTGCCCTTGCGGGTGAAAAAATGTCGCTTGATCTAAATTATTTTAATAATACACTATTTTCTTCTACGATACATTGATTGTGCAACTGCATAAGCTTGTCCTTTTTTTGGCTTTTTACCTCTAATTCCTTCTTTATGAATTTTCTTGATTTTAGCTCTTATCCATTTTTCTTTTTCTGTTGTCATTCTTCTAATTTTTCTTTTCGTCTTTGACGACTATTTGAAAATTCTCTTTCTTCTTTTTTTTCGTTATTTTTCTGGACTTCCTCTGCTACTAATATTTCTGGATTAAGTTCTATACCAGCTTTTGCTGCTAATTGAACTTTACCATCAGGAGGAAGATCCATATAAGCAAGACTTAATTTAATTGGATCCTCTTCAACTTCTGGAACAATTTGTGCCATTTCTTCCTGTGGAATACCAACTGCATACGGTCTGTTCAAATCAAAGATAACTCTATTTTTCGCTTTTTCAGCGGGTGAATCATATCCAGCAGTTTCAAAGTAATCAACCGGTGAGAGAAGTCCTTTCTCTACATCCCCTTGTGCCTGCTCAAACTTAAATTGTCTATCTTCAGGAAGTGTTTTACCACTAATAACTCTAACTTCTGTTCCGTCTTGAAAGTCATCTTGAATCAAAGTAAGTATTTCAATTGAAGCAGTTTTACCAAGTGATTTTGCGTAGTGATGTTCAGTGTATCTAACTTTTGCTAATTGATAAAACCAATTAAATAATTCATAGTTTACATAATCTATTACTTGCACAAGTTCATTAAGTCGTAAAAATGATTGGTCAATAAGAGCAAGTCGCCCACCTTTTGTTTCTTGTCCTTCCCTAATTCCTTTAAATGCAGATGAAGCTGCCATAATGTCATCAATTTCTCTCCGTGAATCACGCATATTCTCAACAACAAAAGCAGGAAGTGCTGGACCAGTTTCTCTCTGGACTCCTTGAACAGCTCCCTTACCCCAGATTAATCCCTCTGTTTCAAATCGCATACGTTGAGCATCTGCTTTATCCATAACAGTAGAATCAACTTTGATAATTCCATTTACCAATTTTGAGTTTTGTGTAATATCTCTTTTGGTTTCATCAATATTCTCTTGAAGTGGTGCAGATTGAGTAATCATATCTGTCTGTCCAATTGGAGAATTTTCATTATTAAATAATGTAGCGAAAATATATGGCTTTCTTGGTCTATCAAAATGATTAAAATAATAAGCACTTAATTCTATTGGTCCTTCTATATTTTCAAAAGTTAAAATTTCTTTACCTTCATCTTTTGCTTTCTGATAAGCTAATCTTTCAGGTTGTGATCTTCTTGCTCCCTCAAGTAAATTTCTTCGTGCTTTTCCTTCAGCGTCTTTTAATTGTTCTTCTTCCTCTCTTGTTACCATCAAACCATCCCAATCCCAATACGGATTTCGTATTCTTCCAAGAATAAGATTATCCATTTTAAAGATTACATAATCCCAACACCAAGCTTCTAAATATTTTACTTCTTTGTTATCTACCAAAACATCAGCTTCATTTGTGTAACCATACTTTTTTAAAATCTCATTCTTTTTCATTGGAAATCTTTTTATAACCGCAGATAAATTATCTGTAATTTCCTCAATTGCAAATTCTGAATCATCTTCTTTTGTTGCAGTTTTTGAAAATCTAACTTTTCGTGGATCAATTACTTTTGCATCAAAATCATTTATCTTTGTATTCCAAAAAGGTTTGAGGACTATTAATCTTCCAAAATATAAATTACGCAATCCTTTACGGATTATTTCTTTAGTATTTCTTTCAACATATTTAATTTGAAAATATTTTTCTTGTCTTACTGAAAGAGCTTTACTTTCTGGTGTATCACGACCATTTAAAATATTTGGTCTTGGTGGATTCGCAATTAAGGCATTAATAACTGTTTCTTGATTTACAAAAACCCGATTAGCTCGGACTTTACTTTTTTTCCGAGGGATATTGGAAAGATAATCCGGCTCGTTTTTATAAATTTTTAAATTGATATTATATGTTTTCTCAACAATATTCCAAATTGTTTCAGAGGATTTCCATCTGTTATCTACTAAATTACATAATTGATTATTACTAAGTTCAGAGATTTTTTTCATGCGTTTATTTTAACACACAAACTAAACAAAAATACAAGTGGATAAGTAAAATTAAATATCTGGGTGATCCCAATCATTATTTTTTGCTAATATCTCTCCGAGATCCCCCATCACATTATCATTACCAATTAAGATTTTAGAATCTGTGCCACGTAAAGTTTCTGGTATATATTTACCAATACCAAAATTTCCTAATGTAGCAAGATAATAATATAAAGTTGCAAAAACATAATGATCTTCCCCAGTAGTAGAATCCCATTGATAACTCTCAATACCCCTATTATCAACAATCTTAATTCTTCTTAAAGTTTCCCAGTGTTTAAGATAATTCTTTATCTCACTATCAGAAGAAACTCCAAAAAGCAGTTTTGCATTAAGGATTTCGTCAATTAATTGGTCTAATATCCTATTCCTATTGCTATAAATAACCCCATCTTTATTCCCCTCACCCCACCAGACTATAGTTTTAGGGTTATTTTTATTCTCTTGAAAGAAACTCATTAGTGCATTACGGTAGTTTTCCACATAATATTTAGACATTGTATTATCCGGTAATGCGTCAATTACTAACTTAGGTTTATACATTTTCATCATATCATCCAAATCAGCCCATTTTGTAAATCTCCCTATTTTTATTGGTCCTTTCTCACTACCAAGAACATAATGTTTGATATTTCCAACATCTACCCCTAAGAACCACTTACCAGTTTCTAAATTCTTAGGTGTCCAGTTATCCAAAATAGTAGACCTATTTACACGAATATCTCCTGGAGAATATGTTTCTCCTAATACAAAGTTATAAAAATATTCTTGATCCCCCTCACTATCCTTGATTATTTCATCTGCAGTTACCCAAGGTGCTATTAGCAGTGAAATATGATACCCAGATATTTTAGCTTTAGGATTTTGAGCTACCCATCTTCCCATCCTCCTATCAGATTTATATAGTTTCGTCTTGCACTCTTTACACTGAAATTCCCTTTTTTCTATATTAATATTCTCTGGAAATGTCATAATTTGCTCCTGTTTACATTCAGGATTATGACAAGTAATCATCCACTCCTTTTTATCAGATTTATGC
>Ga0187833_10003290_pt1 | contig 16517 bp, 15 predicted proteins | sample ETNtaG_37_FD_167968 | JGI IMG/M metagenome (GOLD analysis project Ga0187833, IMG submission 167968) | Marine microbial and viral communities from oxygen minimum zone, Eastern Pacific Ocean - ETNP2014_SV_400_PacBio MetaG (Illumina Assembly) | ecosystem: Environmental > Aquatic > Marine > Hypoxic...
GCTCTTCCCTAGATTCCGGCCTTCGCCGGAAAGACGGGGGGAAGGGAGCGTCACCGGTGCGACGCTGCCCATGTGGAGGTACTCTTGGCACGCCACCTGTCGACCGCTATCTTCGGAGTAGCCCGGCAAATCCATCGGGCCGGCACGCCCAAGCCGGTCTCCGCCCTACGGGAGCACCGGTGGCCGGCTGGAGGGATCGGTTGGGGACTGCCGGGCGAATGGCTGGAGCGTGCCGCCATCGAGGACCACGCTGGTGCCGGTGAGATACCCGGCTCGGTCCGACGCCAGGAAGGCAACCAGATCTCCAACCTCCTCGGGCTTGCCGAAGCGGCGCATGGGAATGGCGGCTACCGCCTCCTTGGCCAGCTCCTCGGCCGGGCGGCCGGTCTCCTTGGCCTTGGCCTCTAGCGAAGCGGTCAGGTATTCCGTCTGGATGGGGCCGGAGAGCAAGTTGTTCACGGTAATGTTGAATGGGGCCAGCTCGTTGGAAAGCAGCTTGGAGTAACCCACCAGCGCCGACTGGCTGGCGGCGGAGAGGGCCGCCCCGTTGTCCGGGCGGCCCACCGGGCTGTGGAGCAAGTGGATAATGCGCCCCCATCGCTGCTGCTTCATGTAGGGAATCACTTCCCGGGCCAGGCGGATGGCGCTGAGGAAGTTCTCTTCCAGGGCCGCCAAAATGGTCTCGTCGCTGAACTCGGAGGCCCGGCCGGACGGACCGTGCCCCACGTGGGTCACCAGGATTCCGATCTGGCCGAAGCGGTTGAAGGTGTCACGAACCACGCGGCGGATATCCCTGGGCACCGAAAGGTCGGCGGGGATGGCCAGCACGTGGTGTTGCGACCCAATCCTGGCCAACTCGATCTCGGTGCGGCGCAGGTCGGCCTCGGTTCGAGCAGAGATGGTGACGCTGGCGCCCTCTTGGGCGAAGGCTACCGCTATGGCCCTCCCCATACCCCTGCTGGATCCTCCCACGATAGCGACGCGGTCTTTCAATCCCAGGTCCATTGCCGGTCAACCTCCTCGCCCACGGCGGTTCCGTCCCATGATAAACGGACCTCCGGCCTCAGGCAAGATGTCTGAACCCCGATATATATCAACCCGAAGGCCCCAATTCTCACCCGGCAACGGTGGGCGAGGCGGGCTGGTTACAGAAAAGGGGGCCGTGGCCGGGCTTATGGCCGGCGCAGCCGGCGGCAAAGAAGGCGCCAGGCCAGCCCTGGTTGCTGTCGTTGAAGAATGCATGGTCGAGACGGCGAACGGTGAAGCCTCTGATTCTCCTAGGTAACCGACTCTTCAGCCATATCGTCGATCTGGGACTCCGAGTATCCCAGCTCCCGCAGGATCTCCCTGGTGTGCTCGCCCAGCAAAGGCGGGGGCCGGTCCAAGCCACCGGGAGTCAAGGAGAACTTGATGGGAATGCCCGTCTGCTTGACGGACCCCAGGGTGGGATGGGGCATCTCCAGGTACATCTGACGGTGGAGAAGCTGGGGGTCGGCAAATACGTCCGCCAGGTCGTTGATGGGTCCGCAGGGGACACCGGCGGGGATGAGGGCTTCCACCCACTCCGAGGTCGACCGGGTGAGGAACAGCTCCTGGAGCCTGGGCACCAGTGCGGCCCGGTTACGTACCCGGTCGCCGTTGGTGGCATAGTCCGGGGCCTCCCGCAGGTCTTCCAGCCCCATGCCCTGGCAAAACCGCTGCCAGATGCGCTCGGAGCCCACGGCCACGTTGAGGTACTTGCCGTCACCGCACATGAATGCCTGGTAGGGGACCAGGTTGGGATGGGCGGCCCCCAGGCGCTTGGGCGGCTCTCCGTTGGCGAAGAAATAGCCCGCCTGATAGGTCAGCCAGGCCACCTGGGCGTCCATCATGGAGATGTCGATGTACTGGCCTTCACCCTGTTGGTCCCGGTGTCGAATCGCGGCCATAATCGCGAACGCGGCCCACATTCCGGCCCCGATATCGGCAATAGCGATCCCGACCTTCTGCGGATCGTCGTCTGGCCCGCCGGTGACGCTCATGATGCCGCCGATTCCCTGCATTATCTGGTCGTAGGCCGGGCGGTCCCGGTAGGGCCCGTCCTGGCCGAATCCGGAGATTGAGCAGTAGACAATCCTGGGGTTGGTCCCTTTCACCGTTTCGTAGTCCAGGCCGAACCGGGACATGACCCCTGGGGTGAAGTTCTCCACCACCACGTCGGCCTCCCGGGCCATCCGCAGAAAAATCTCCTTGGCCCGGGGCTCCTTGAAGTTCAGGGTCAGGCTCCGCTTGTTGCGGTTGATGGAGAGAAAATAGGCGCTCTCGTCACCTATGAAAGGCGGGCCCCAGTGCCGGGTGTCATCTCCCATACCGGGGATCTCTATCTTGATCACATCCGCCCCGTAGTCACCCAGCATCAGGGTGCAAAAAGGACCCGCCAGAGCCCGGGTCAGATCGAGCACCCGAATCCCTTGAAGCGCTTTCATCTCGCCGTTGTCTCCTTGCCCCAGCGTAGCCCGTTCCAACACCACTACGGCACCGTCAAGGTTTTTCCGGTGGGCAGTTCCGGCCGCCCCGCGGGGATGGGCCGCCGTTGGACGGGAAGAACGCCTAATGGCGCACCCAATGTTAACACAGGGTGGCGGGCGCTGGACACGCTCCGGCGGAGGGTACGACAGTCAAGAACACGGAGCCGGGCATGGAGTGGCGGCGAGCCAACCGGGTGGTGCTGCCGGCGGGCTGGCGCGGGCAGATAGGCGGACCTGGGGTCGAGACTCCTCCTTCGTCGAACCCGGGATCCCCTCAACTGAAGAGAGAGCGACGAGCTTGGCCCGTCACTCTCTCCCCTGGGCGGGTGGAAGAAAGAATGCAAGGGGTATCGATACAAGACACCGAGCCCGTGAAGGTCGTGGCAGAGGCGAGGGGTTCCACCGGCGGTGTGTTGCCTATGCCGGTGGCGGCCCCGAAGCTCCTGCCCGTTCCTCGCAGTCCTGGTTAGCCCCGGCACGGCCGGCTGCCAGGGTGTCAGGCGGCTATTTCGAGGTCCGGCTCGGGGTCGAACTCCAAGGTTTTCGCGAAGTGGCGTCCGCCATGGGAAATCCGGCGGCGGCGTCCTCCTTCTTCCCGGGGGACCACCGGCACTGGGACGGGCTCGGCGGAGATTACCGTCGGGCCTTCGGACACATTGGGCACGTCTCGGCTGAAACCGCATTGAATGCAGGTGATATACGGCCCGTACTGGTCCCGGTCCACATAGATGTCTCCTGAGCAACGGGGGCATTGCCTGAACCAGAACATTTCTGACCTCCTATCACGTGTTCTCTGCACTTGGGAATTCAGCTTCGCCGCAGGATGATGCTGCCACTTCCTCCCGCCGGGGTCCGCCTGAAGACCGCTTCCTCGGCTGGGTCGGCGCATCGCCCGCCATTTGCATAGGCCTAACATAAGCTCCGGGTCCGGCGCCAAACAGGGCGTAGGCACCTATGTCGCCAGGGGTGAATCCCCTACCGGTAGCAGAGGAGGTTCAAATAGGAACTGCCGAACTCGAGTAAGCCCGATCAAGTGCACCCGAGAGAGGCCTCAGAGCGACCATCCCAAAGTTGGTGCGCGCACCCTACCCGACAACGCAGGCCTGAGGTTCAATGAAAAAGGCTCGAATTGTCTAAGCCGTCGATTCGCCGGGCAGCCTGCACCCGCCGATCGCCACCCTGATGCGGCGGCCGGCATGACCGGCGAGCACTTCGGCTTCATGGACGGCGGCAGCGCCTGCGGCATGTTCGACACCATGGGCTTCGACCAGGCACTGGACCTGGGCGGGGACCAACTTGCCGGAATGTTCGGCGTCATAGACGGTGACCGTAGACGGTGACCGTATCGGAGGCCTGGGCATGGGAGGGGACGGCCTGGCCGGGATGTTCAGCGCAATGGACCAAGGCCAGGTGGCCGGGTTCGATCCCAGTCAGCGATTCGACGCCGCCGGGGCCATGGGAGGCGCGGACTTCCAGTTCATGAACCCAGAGAGCGCCTTCGCCATGTTCGACACTATGGGGTTCGACCAGGCCCTGGGCATGGGCGGCGAACAGCTCGCCGGCATTTTCGGGGCGATGGACGGTACCCAGATCGAAGGGTTCGACCCCGGTCAGCTATTCGAGGGGGCGGCTGTCATGAGCGGCGAGCACTTCGGCTTCATGGACACTGAAGCGCCCGAGGCCGCACCGGAGGCTACGCCGGTCCCTGAGGCGATGCCCGCTCCGGAAGCGACCGCCGTGCCGGCGCCCACGCCGACTCCGGCGCTGCCGGTCGCCGTCAATGAGTACGGACTCACCCTCAAGCTAGACCAAGAGGCCAGCGTGCGGGTTACCGGGTGGACCGGGCCGGAACCCAACTCCCAACAGGGAGCCGTCAGTTTCGTTACCGGGGGTGGTAATGTAGCGCTCATCTGGGCCCCCCAGGAGAGCCGTGAATCACTGACCTTCCTGGCCGACACTTACAGCATTCTCCGGGCCAGCCAGCCAGCCGGATTTCACCTTTGACCCAATTCGCGACGGCGATATCGTCGTGGACCGGGAGCCGGGCGTCTTCGGCGGCTTCAAGACCTCGGACTCCGGCGGGGCGACCGCGGGCGGCGGCCTCATCGGCACCTGAGTCTGCACCCTGCCCCAGACGGCGTTTCGGATTACCCTGACTGGGGATGACGCCACGGTAGTTCAGCTCCGATTCGACCGGCTATTGGATAATTTTCCTTGCCCGTCCTGGTAGCTCTCTTCGAGAATGGGCGATATCAACACCCCTCGCGGTGAGCCCATCGGCAGCGTAGGGGCGATTCGTGAATCGCCCCTCGTCATTCCGAGGAGAAACCGCCCCCTGTCATTCCGAGGAGCAAAGAGAACAGGAATCTGGGGCGGGGTTCCTCCTCAGGAGTCTAAACCCATCACCCGAGACCCCTCGCTTAACTCGGGGTGACCTATTCCGGGGTACTAATGGAGCAGAACCGGCCGACCCGCCTAAGAGTCTGGGACTGCAGGTGACTCGAAACCGCCGGGGTGACCGGTATTGAATCCGATTCCCGTCCCGGAGCGGGCCGAGAACCGGATTTATTTGCGAATATTCCGGCGGGCCAACCCAACCGTACCTCCAATCCCTCTTGGGATGGCATCCGGTTGACCCGCATCCGGCGGACCCGCCAGGTTCCGTTTTTCGTGGCGCCGCCGGATTCCGTGGGCCAGTGTGGAAAATTTCGAGCCGTCAACGGCGCTTGCCCGCCGTTGACAAATGACACGCTAATTACCCGGCAACTGGCCCGGCCTAACCGGTCATGGCCAGCGCGACGGCGGCTAGCAGCCCGAGGTTGGCGATAACCGCCCCAATCTCGATGATCGAAAGGCTTCTTTGCGCTCTCATTGGTGGACCCTCCTTCCCCTCGCCCTTACTTCTCGGCCGTCTCTCTGATGCCGGTCAACCCGTCCGCTATCACCGCCGCGGCCAGCATCGCCCCCAGAAAGCCTCCGATGAGCGAGCCGATGACGGCAATTGCGAACTCGGTGTCGTGGTCCATGAAATTGAACAGGAAAGAAGCTGATACTGCCAGGACGAACGCCCCGGTGGTGTAGAGCAGTATGCTGCCAAACCTCTTCTTGGCAATGAGGCTCCGGAGGGTTTGCCGGGCCGTGCCCGTGCGCTCCAAGCCCATTGGCTGGCGCCTTAGGTTTGCCGTCGCCTGATTAAACACGTTGTATGCCCTCCCACACTGGATTAAGATAGTCGAATGGCCGAAGCGATCTTCGTTACAGGTGTCAGGCTACAGGCGGCGCTGCCGGATCGCGAGGGTATGCACCCGTAATCGGCCTGAGGGCTTGCCCGCAAATCGTCATTTGGGACGAACGGAGCTTCCAGGTGGGCGCTCTGGGCCCCAATGCCCCGGCCCCAGCGTTTGGGCCGGCCGACGCGATCCTTTGACTCGAGAGAATGGCCGGAGAGAGCCGGGCAAATTACTTAGAACCGTAGGACAGATAACGCAGATGCACCTCCAGGTTCGAGGGGTATTCTACGGGTGGTGGCTGGTGGCCATCACCGGCTTCATCATGGTGTTGACCATGGTGCCGCTCTTTCACGCCATGTCGGTGTGGACGGTGGCGCTGGAGAGTCACTTCGGCTGGAACCGGACCCAGCTGGGCTTCGCCCTCACCGTCGGCCGGGTGGAAGGCGGCCTCATGGGGCCGGTGGAAGGTTACCTCACCGACCGGATGGGCACCCGGCGCATGGTGCTCACCGGCTTGCTCGTTCTGGCCGCCGGCTTCCTGCTGTTCTCCCAGATCCGCAGCCTTTGGATGTTCTACGCCGCTTTCCTGGTCATGTCGGTGGGGGGTGGCCTGGGAGGCTGGGTGCCGGTCATGACGGTGCTGAACCACTGGTTTATCCGGCGTCGCGCCACCGCCATGGGTTGGTCCAACGTGGGCGGCCGGCTTGGCGCTTTGATCCTGGTCCCAGCCATTGCCTGGGCGGTTGACCCGGCACACAACCGGCTGGGCTGGCAGACCACCGCCATGATATTGGGTATTTTCGCTTTTCTGGTCGCCTATCCCCTCACCAGGCTTATCCGCAACCGGCCGGCGGAGTACGGTCTGAGACCAGACGGCGACCCCCCGGCCCCATATTCGGCGGCCGTTGTGTCACGAGGGGCATCCGGCGCCAGGTCTCAACGGGACCGTCCGGCGGTCACCGATATGACCACGCGCCAGGCCTTGCGGACGCCCGCCTTCTGGCTCATAGCCTTCGGGCACGGGTTTACCTCCATGGTGATCCTGGCCATCATGGCCCACCTTGGGCTGTTCATGAAGGACAAAGGTTTTGACGTGCAGACGACCGGGTGGGTGGTGGCCGCGTATACCGCGGTCTCGATGGTGTTTCAACTGGTCGGGGGTTTCGTCGGAGACCGGGTGCCCTTGCGGGTTGCCCTGGCATTCTTCACCTTCATTCAGGCGGGAGCGGTGGTGCTGCTCACCATCTCATCCAGCCTCCCCATGCTGTACCTGTTCGCGATGGTGTTCGGCATGGGGTTCGGGGGACGCAACCCCTTGACCACCGCCATCCGGGGCGAATACTTCGGCCGGGCCTCTTACGGCAAGATCCTGGGCATGTCGACGGTGCCGATGAACGTTCTCTTGCTGGTGGCGCCGCCCTTGGCCGGGTTCATGCGCGACGTGCAGGGCACGTACACCCAGGCTTTTCTTACCCTGGCGGCCCTGAACGTTTTGGGAGGCGTCCTCTTCCTGTTCGCCAAGAAGCCTGTGATAGTCGCGGGGGACCGCTGATGGGTAGCCAGGCGGCGGTGAAATACTCCGACCTGCCCCGAAGCTACCACATCTGGAAGTGGCGGATACTGCTGGGTTTCAGCGGTTTCTATCTGTTCCTGTATCTGGGAAGGTTCGGTTTCTGGCCGGTGGCGCCTCTGGTCAAACAGGAGTTGGGTCTCAGCCACTTCGAGATCGGGCTGATCAACGCGGCGCTGCTCTGGGGCTTCATGCTGGGAGACCTGGTGCACGGGCGGCTGGGCGAGACCTACGGCCTGCGCCTCTGGGTGCTGCTGGGAGCGGTGCTGACCACGTTCTTCAACTGGGTTACCAGTTTCTGCAGCTCCACGTTGACCCTGGCCATTCCATGGGCCCTCGCCGGGTTCACCAACGCCGCCTGCTTCCCTCCCGGCGCGAGCATGATCGCCCAGTGGTGGCCCCGGCGGGACCGGGGGATGGCCTTCGGTGTTCTGCTGACGGCGGCAGGCGGGGCGATGCTCTTGGTGTGGTGGATCTCCGGTTGGGTGGGCGCCGAGTTCGGTTGGAGGGCCGCCTTCCGCTTTCCGCCTCTGATAATCGTCGTCTTGGGAGTGGTCTTCTACCTGGTTACCCGAGACCGGCCGGCTGATGTAGGGCTGCCCGAGTACGTGGAAGAGGATGAGGTATCGGCCGGGCCCGAGGCGTTGTCTCCGGAACGGTTCCGGGGGCTGGGGCCGTACAAATTCCTCCTGTCCAACCCCCGATTCCACCTGGCCTGCCATGTAAAGGGGTTGGAGAACGTGGTGAAGCACGGGCTGATGACCTGGGTGCCGATCTACTACTTCGAGAGGGGCGGCCTGGATATCGAGTCCACCCTGCTGCTGACCGTCTTGCTGCCCGTGGGATACCTGCTGGCGCCGCCCCTGGCCGGGGTCATTTCCGACCGGTTGCTCCACGGCGCGCGCCGCCCCATGGTTATCGCCTCCTGTGGCGTCAGCGCGGTGACCCTGGCCGCCCTGGCCTTTGCGCCTCCGGTGAACATCTCTCTGGGGGCGGCCCTGCTGCTGATCGGCGGGTTGGCCATCGGAATGTCCCCCATGGTGACCATCGCGGCCGACCTCGGCGGACGGCGCATGGCCGGCACCTCTTCGGGGTTGGTGGACGCCCACGGCTACCTGTATGCCGGGCTTCAGGCCATCGTCTTCAGCGTGCTGCTGGACATGGTAGGGAGCCCTTGGCCCATCGTATTCCTGGCCATGGCCGGGACCAGATTGATATCCGCGGGTATGATCGCGAAGGTAAAGGTGTAGCCGAGGACCGGCTTGCCGACCCGGTGGCCTGGCGGGACCCGGTTGGCACCGGCTCGGATGGTGTGGTAGCTTGGGTCTGGCCAAAGGCGCTGATTCCCGCTGATTCCCGCTGATTCCCATTGAAGTCCCAAGGCCGCTGGATACCCGAGCCGCCGGCGCCGTGAGCGTTCACCGGCATGCCCCAACTCCACGGGGCCGGTGGTGAGCCACTTTTCTTTAAAGAATCGGCGTGCCTGAACCGGCAGACAATTTCATAGATCGGAGGACCCATGAACCTAGAAGGAGCGGCGGTCATCGTGACCGGCTCAGGCACGGGGCTCGGCGCCGCGGTGGCGAAACATCTCTCGTCCAAGGGCGCCAAGGTCGTAATCAACTACAGCCGGAGTGAGGCCGAGGCACGGGCGACGGTCGAGGAGTGCGAGAAGCTTGGGGCCGAAACCCTGCTCTGCCGGGGCGACGTTGCGGTCGATGAGGATTGCCGGCGCATGGCGTCCCAGACCATCGCGAAATGGGGGAGGATCGACGGCCTGGTCAACAATGCCGGGCGCTCGAAATTCGTCAACCTGAGGGACTTGGAAGCCCTGTCCGCCGATGATTTCCTCACTCTCTGTGCCGTAAACGTGGTTGGCCCGTTCCAGATGGCCCGGGCGGTGGCGCCCCAGATGAAAGCCCAGGGCAAGGGAGCCATCGTAAACGTCTCGTCGACCTCCGGGATATCGGGGAGCGGCAGCTCCATCGCGTACGCCGCGTCCAAGGGCGCGTTGAACACCATGACCCTGTCCCTGGCCCGCGCCCTGGGGCCTGAGATCAGGGTCAACTCGGTATGCCCCGGATTCATGCAGACCCGGTGGTGGTGGGACGTTCTAGGAAATGAGAAGTTCCAGGAAAAGGTTGTGCGGGTCGCCGAAGGCTCCCCATTGAAGGCGGCAGGCACACCGGAAGCCGTGGCCGAGCCGGTGGTTTGGCTGCTGGAGGGGGCGGAGCACATGACCGGACAGACCTTTATCGTCGATGGCGGCCTGCACCTGATCGGCTTTCCGGGGTGACGGCCTCCGCCCGTGGGGAAACTTCTTTCCCACCCCGCTGGCGGCGGACCCCAGACCCGTTGGGAACGAGTTGTCACCCGAACTCCTGCCGGAGCGGTCCTCCAGTAATCAGACCAACGCAGGCAGACCATCGCGGTCGGGTTGACGCCCCTGGGCGCCCCGGCTAGGATGGGGCTTGATGGGCCTCCCCCCAACTGACCGGCTCTCTTTCGAGAGGGCGATTCTCCGATAAGGACGTTGCTCATGGCCATGCCTCTGGACGGAATCCGAGTCCTGGACTTCACCCAAGTGATTCTTGGTCCCGTGGCCACCGTCATGCTGGCCGACCTGGGCGCCGAAGTCATCAAAGTGGAGGCTCCGGGGAGAGACAAGGCGGCGCGCCCCGAGTCCGCTCGGATCGCCCCCGATGGGTACGAATCCGGCAACGAGGCCCACAATCGCGGGAAGCAGAGCATCACCATCAACCTCAAGCACCCCGAGGGCCGGGAGGTTATCTACCGGCTCATCCCCAAGATGGACGTGGTGACCGAGAACTATTCGGTTGGGGTGATGGACCGGCTGGGCCTGAGCTATGATGACCTCTCTCGTCTGAACCCGGGTTTGATCTACGGAAGCTGTACTTCTTTCGGTACCGAGGGCCCGCTGCGGGACTGGAAGGGCATGGACAGCATCTTTCAGGCCATGAGTGGCATCATGTGGCTGCAGGCCGGTAAGGACGCCACCCGCCCCGAGCCGGTCCAGATGAACGTGGGAGACTCGGTGGGAGGTATCATCTTTTCCCACGCCATCCTGGCCGCCATCATCGCTCGAAGCCGCACCGGATTGGGTCAGAAGGTGGAGACCTCGGGTCTGGGCAACCTGGTCACCCTCCAGAGGTGGCGGATCACCGCGGCCCTGCGCCACGGCTTCCACTGGCCGGTCCCCCATGGCATGATCCTCGACGACCCCATCAGGGACTTTCACCAGGACTCCGAGGGGAAATGGTTCGTTATATCGCTGATGGCCCAGGGTAGCTGGGCCCGCTTCTGCGAGGTCATCGGCCGGGAGGACCTGAAGGACCATCCCGAGTGGCAGGCCAGGCACGGCCGCCGGGGGAACCAGGAGCTGGTGGAGCTGCTGGCCCGAGTCTTCGCCACTCGTACCCGCCAGCAATGGGTGGAGGCGTTCCAGACCCACGGCGTCGCCGCCGCCCCGGTCTACTCCTACGACGACCTGGCCGATGAGCCCCAGTGCCAGGCCAACGGGTACATCGTTTCGGTGGACGACCCGCGCTGGGGCGAAATGAAGCTGCCCGGGGCGACGGCAAAGTTCAGCGCCACGCCGCCGGCGCCGCCCACCCGGGGAGCGCCCCTCTTGGGGGAGCATACCCAAGACGTTCTGACCGGCCTGGCGGGTTATAGCCCTGGGGAGGTAGCCCGACTGAAAGAGGCGGGGGTTATCTGATGTTGGGCACGCTGGGGGAACTTCTTTTGTAAAAGAAGTTCCCCCAGACCCCTTTAAGAAAACCCTGCCTGGGCAAGATGCCAAACGAGGAGGTCCGGCATGGGGATGACCATTGCCGAGAAGATTCTGGCGCAACATTCGGGCCAGACTGAGGTCAAGCCGGGAGACGTCGTGGTGGTCGGGGTGGACGTGATATTGGACCTGGACCTTGGCTTCATCATCCAGGGGCTCCACCCCATGCCCACCCGGGTGGCCGATCCGGATAAGATAGTAATAATTCCCGACCACTTCATGCCGGCCCCCAGCACCGAGGCGGCCAACGGCCTGAAGCGGATGCGCCAGTTTGCCGAAAAGTTCGGCATCAAGAACTTCTTCCCGGAGGGCGCCCACGGCATCGGCCACGTGGTGGTGGCCGAGCGGGGGTTCGCCCTTCCCGGCAAAATCCTGGCCTGCTCCGACTCCCACACCTGCTCCGCCGGAGCCATTAACTGCCTGGCCCGGGGCCTTGGCGGCGCCGAAATGATGTACGTCATCTGCAAGGGCCAAACCTGGTACATGCTGGGGCCCACCACCAAGATTGTCCTCGAAGGCGAGTTGCCGGAGCGGGTCTATGCCAGGGACGTAATTCATTTCCTGGGCGGAGAATATGGCGACTTCGCCAACCGCAACCTGGAATGGCACGGCGAGGGTGTCCACAGCATGGCCATGCCTGGGCGTCTCACCATCACCACCATGTCCGCCGAGGTCTCGGCCGAGTTCTCCATCTTCCCCTACGACGCGGTCACCGAAGCCTACCTGGATGGCCGGGCCCAGACTTCCTTCGAGCCCGCCGCCCCCGACCCGGACGCCACCTACGAGGACACCATCACCATAGATCTCGGCGCACTGGAACCCCAGGTGGTCCTGCCGGGAAGGGTGCCCCACAACGTGGTCGGCATCCGGGAGGTGACCGGCACCAAGATCGACCAGGCCTTCGTCGGCTCCTGCGCCAACGGCCGGCTGGAGGACATCGCCCTGGTTGCCGAAATGCTGAAGGGACGCCAGATAGCCTCCGGCACCCGGTTCATCGTCACGCCGGGCAGCCAGAACATCTTCAGGGAGGCGGTGAACGCGGGATACGTGGAGACCCTTCTAGCGGCAGGGGTGCTGTTCACCAATTCCACCTGCGGCCTCTGCTACGGAGGACACATGGGGCTCCTGGCGGACGAAGAGGTTTGCATCACCTCGAGCACCCGAAACTTCAAGGGCCGCATGGGCAGCACCACGGCCAAGATATACATGGGCTCCCCGGCGGCGGTGACGGCCTCCGCCATCAAGGGTGTGATTACCGACCCCCGGGACCTGTAGGGCGGGAGCGAGCCTGGACCGAAGATTTTGTCCGGAGGCATCATGTCGAATACATTCAACGGCCGGGTCTGGAAGTTCGGAGACGACATCAATACGGACCTCATCTTCCCCAACGTGGCTTTCATCAAGCCCGCGGCGGAGCAGCCGGCCTACTGCTTCTCCGCCAACCGCCCGGGCTGGTCCGGGGAGGTCAAACCGGGAGACTTGATTGTGGGGGGCCGCAACTTTGCCACCGGGTCGGGCCGGGCCATCGGGAGGATATTCGCCGGCCTGGGAATCGCGGGGATCCTGGCGGAGACCGTTAACGGCCTGGGCATGCGCAACTGCATCAATTTCGGGATTCCCGTGCTGACGGCCCCCGGGGTGACCGGCTTCTTTGACGAGGGGGACATCGCCCAGGTGGACTGGGCCGGCGGCGAGGTCAAGAACCTCACCCAGGGCACCTCGATGAAGGGCAATCCCCTGCCTGAAGCCCTCAGGGACATCGCCGACGCGGGCGGCGTCATGCCCATATTGATCAAAGAGGGCTTTTTCGAGCCGCCGGGAAGGTGAGGAACGCGAGGCGCCCCGCCTACCGGAGGCCTTCGCTAATGTGCCCGCATGCCTGCCGGGCTTCTGTTATTGCCACCTTGTTGCCACGTTGTTCAATGAACCCAATGGCAACGTGGCTGGTACGATGTGGGTGCGGCGCCTACCGCTCGACCCGCACCTTGACACCGTGGGCGCCGTCGGTAAAGTGGTCATAGGTTATCGTGTTCGCGCCGGGACGGAACAGCTCGGTGCAGTCCAGCAACTCCCCCCTGCCGCTGCTCTCCAGCACCTCTTTGCCCTGTAGAAAGTCGTAGATGATGCCTCCTTCAGCGGAGTTCCAGCGCCGAAACTCCCAAACCGGGGTGCCGTTGACCACCAGGGAGCCGTTCCAGCCTGCGTACTTGTTGGTTGTTGAGCTGCCCTCGCCGTAGGCGCCCACAAGCACCCTGCCGAAGTCTTCGGAGAGCTCCAGGCTCCAAGTCTTGGGCGCCTCTTGGAAGGTTATGGCGCCCAAGTCCCATTCCCACGCTGTCTCGCCGGATGGAATGATGCCCGGAGGTGTGGACGTGGGCGGAGGTGTTGGCTCCCGGGTGGGTTCTGGGGTAGGTTCTGGCGTTGGCTCCGGGGTAGGCTCCCGGGTGGGTTCTGGGGTAGGTTCTGGCGTTGGCTCCGGGGTAGGCTCCCGGGTGGGTTCTGGGGTAGGTTCTGGCGTTGGCTTTCGCGTCGGCTCCTGCGTCTTGTTGTGCACCAGTACGCCGGCCGCGACGTAGTTGTGGTGGCTACTTTCGACGCTAAGATTGTAGACGGTAAACTCTCCCCTGACAGCCTTAATACCGGTGACAACGATGGCTTCGAGTTTTTCATCCTGCCCTATGCTCGCCAGCCGTTCCCCGGGTTTGAACTCGCCTATCGGTTTATATCTTGACTCATCCGGTGCATAGAAAGGGTGCTCTCTGGTTACTTGGATGGTTGTGCCATCGGCCAACTCCACTCTCATCAAACCGTTGACTTTACGGGATACAACGGCTGCGATATTGGCCTCCACCAGGGATGAGATGTTAGCCTCCACCCGCGTTTGAAAGTTGTGGTCGTAGGAGAGTACGATGTCACCCTTCTGCAGTTCCTCAATAGCTATGAGGCCATTGGCCGTGAGGACTGGTGTGCCAGCAGCAAAGCAAAAAGGCAGATTCGGTGTCGGTGTGGGCGTACGGGTAGGCTCCCGGGTGGGTTCTGGGGTAGGTTCTGGCGTTGTGGACTTCAGTCTCACCGCTACTGACTGGCTGGAATCCATTTGAATCTGAGCCGTATTCCCATCTATGTTGAAAACCGGCCCGACCCATTCATCGACCTGCCAACCTTCTTTCAGCAGTATGTCTATGGTGACTACCATCCCTTTCGAGTAACCGCCTTTCCCAAGGGGGCTTGGGTTCAGCAGGACAGTAGCAGCTTCCTTTGGGTCGATTTTTATATCGAGTTGTCTGGCCAGAAAAGGAACTGGGGCATCAGCCGGGACTGGGGTAGCAGTTGGTAAAGGGGCTGGGCTGGCGCATCCCATGGCCAACGCCAAGACGACGGTTAGCAATACAGCCGCATAATACTTAGCCCATCTTTTTTCGTTTAGATTCATCTCATAGACCACGAATTCATCTCAGACTACATGACCTCGCTGGTAGTCTTGTCCAACCCATTGCAAGTCAGGGCTATTCTGGAGTAACTGGGCCGCATTATCCCCTCAATCTCATGGATTGATTACCTTTTTAATCTATCTAGTTGAAATGATTTCCCCCGGGATTCCCCAGATCAAACCGACTTTCCTGGATATAGCTCCCTCTGGGATACCGCCAACTATAATCTCGCATTCCAAGGGCGTCAAATGCGGCCTGATTCACTCGGATTCCCCGCTTTCATGGGGCAACCACCGTGCTGCCAAGCGCAAAATCGCAAAAACGCTTGTCTACGCCCAAGTCTCCCCCTTAGCAAGCTCTTTTGCCTTGGACGACCCCATAACAGTAATCAATCCCGACGCTCCTAAAGCGGGTCTAGCCAGGAGCTGGCCTAAGCCTAGTGATCCGTTCTAGTATCCCGCCTAGCATTTCCCTGGTTACCAGCACCTCAGCAAGCTGGAATACCAACTTCCTGGCATGGCGCACCAACCGCCCTCCGGTCTTGATCATCCTGGTTTGAAGGCTGGTCAACGACCAGTGCTTCATCGGCTCTGGCAAGACCAGTCTTCTCAAGAAGTTGCCCAAGTTGTAAGCCAGTATGAACAACTCCAGCCTGACCTGATTGGCCACGAATTTGTGACAGGATAACCTCGTCCAGTTCAGGGCGTGCTTGCCCTCTTTTATCCATTGCTCCGCCGTGCCCCGTCCGTTGTAGAAGCGGACTATGCCTTTGGGTGGATAGCTCAGGTTGGTCACGATGAAACCAACCCTGGGAAACAGTTCTCCCTGGTGCCACTCCATCTTAGCCACCACTCTTCGGGAAACATTCCAACTCTGGGCCTGGTAGACGGAGTCATGATAAGAGACGATGGGCTTCGGGGAAGGCCACTCCGTAGGCCGTACCAGCAAGTGCGCTATCTCCCGCTGCAGCACCTGGTTGGATGGCAGCCTGATGGCGTAGCCGATATGCTTTGATTCCAGATAATCGTAAAGTTCAGGCTTGGCGAAGGCGGCGTCAGCACGAAACAGCAGCCTGGCTGCGGCTGTCAAATAACGGTCCACTACCGGATCGAGGACTTCTTGCCAATCATCGGCACTGTGGACGTTGCCGGCTCGTAGCTTCGCTGCTTCACAATCCCCGAACTGGTTGAACAGAAAGAGAGGGTGATAGCAGACACACTCGAAGTGGCCGTTGTAGGCTGCTCCCTCCTGCTGGCCGTGCACTGGACTCTCGGAACTGTCCATATCCAGGATTACTCGCCGGTGTAGGGTATGGGCCATAGCTCGTTCCATCCACTGGGTATTTATCCGTGCCAGCCCCTTCAGGTTGTCCTCTTGGGTCAGGAACTCCGTCTCGAACCGGCCCATCTCACTGGTGCTGGCAGCCTTGCGTTCCGGGCCTTGCCATCCCACGATCACTCGCATCGCTGGGTCTTGGGAAAGGCGCACTGCGTCATTGGTATCGTCGTAGCCAGCTAGGCGGCTGTAGATCGACTGTCTTAGCAGCGGAACCAGGTGGTGGAGGATATTGCGTCCGGTACGGCTTTCCTGGAGGTAGTCCTCAGCGATTTCGGTGAGGCCCAAGGCATCATCAAACTCTCGAAAGGCAAGGAGACCAGCGTCGGTGGTGATGGTGGCACCGTGAAATTCCAGGCGGATTTTGGGGTTGAATTGGAGCCGGAGAGAGGCATTTTCGCCGTCACCCATCGGGTGCCTCCATGATACTTACGTCATCTTACTGCAAAGTGACATGCCATGGAGTCATTATAGCTGAGCATACGCACGATGGCTTATAATTAGACGATAGTTGAAAGAGCATCGACGAATTACTGATAGAGCTTTTCAATCATATGGGAAATGTGGGCTAAGAATGTTACCGGGAGTGGGTCGCTCACTCATTTAGGAATGTTACCGGAGGGATGTCGCCTT
>Ga0187833_10003291_pt1 | contig 16517 bp, 9 predicted proteins | sample ETNtaG_37_FD_167968 | JGI IMG/M metagenome (GOLD analysis project Ga0187833, IMG submission 167968) | Marine microbial and viral communities from oxygen minimum zone, Eastern Pacific Ocean - ETNP2014_SV_400_PacBio MetaG (Illumina Assembly) | ecosystem: Environmental > Aquatic > Marine > Hypoxic...
GTGAATTCACCCGTGGTAGGATCGAGGCGGCCAACGTGCTCAGACCCCGCGAAGGTAATCCAGACATCGCCATTCGCGGCGGTGCGCAGTGTGTGAGGGTAGCGGGCGCCCGAGCCTTCGGGAACCCTGAAAGACGGCTCCCACTGATCGGTATTGGGGTTGAATACACCGATGCTGGTGTCGTTGGTATTGGTGACGTAATACTTGCCGTCCAGCCCGAATGCCATAGAGTGTGGGCCTTTCGCCAGGCTTGGATCGAATTCACCCAAGTCATCATCGCTCACAATGGGTGAGCCCAGGTGATATTTCATCGCCAGCGAGTCTTTCTGCTGAATATATTTGGATTCTCCGGTTTCCGGATCGGTAACCACCATGTGATCGAAGACCTGGTCGACCGTATAGATAATGCCAGTCTCGGGGTGAATGATTGAATCATGGGGCACGTAAGCCGGTGTAATCGCATACTCGTAAATCTTCGCCGTACCCAGTGCTTCGTCTATCGGAAACTGCGGCCGCAGCATCAGTGGTTCGTCAGTAAAGCCGTCCACTAACAATTCAACACGCTTTTCTCGCAGATCCTCATCGAAATTTCCGTACATGCGATGCATTCGAATGATAGTTGCCAGCCAGTACTCCGAATTTCCGGGATGGCGGCTGTAGTTATTGCCAAGCTGATGGCAGGACAGGCAGTCACGCTGAAACTGGTAGCGATTGAAATCGGCATCATCGCCTTCTTCGAAAGGCAGGCTGCCAAAATGATAGGCCGCCGGCAGGCTGTTGGAGATTTCCATCAGATCGGTCATAGGCTCCATGACCAGATCTACACTGGCATCGTCAGTCAAAGTGACGCTTGCCATTTCGTCTTTGAAGTAAGGCAGACGCGTCCTGATGCTGAGTGCTCCTTCCAATATCGTAACCAAATTATATTCGCCTGCAGCGTTGGTATAGACAGCCTCGGATACTATGGACTGGGCGTCAGTGACTCTGACCAGCACGCCGTGCATCGGATTGCCATCAGCATCTTTAATGACACCCGACAGGGTGTTGGCGTTCGCGGACATCGTCAGCAAGGCGCTGATGATGAGGCTCATTGACAGGTAAATCTTTTTCACGGGTAACCTCCTACTCGTTGTTCAGTCTAATCGTTCGATCTGTGTTCTATCTGTTTTTTTTAGCGAAATCTTTTAGGGACGCTAAATATACACTATTTTGGCACTGAATCGGCTCAAAAAAGACTTCGGATTGAGCAATGTGGATCTTTCAGGGCAGTTTCTGTTGCTCGCGTCTAGGGTAGTGCCAGCGTTACCAGGCTGGCGCTACTGCCACCGCCGGAAGCAATGGAAATATACTGCTTGCCGTCGATCATATAGGTCATGGGCGAACCCTGGGGAAAGGCGGGCAGTTCAACCTCAGCCAGCGTTTCTCCCGTGGCCTTATCCAGCGCCTTCAACATCGGCACACCATCGATTATCACGGTAAAAAGCAGAGACTTGGTAACCAGAACCGTCACTAATGTCGCCCTACCGACCGGTCCCGGATCCGCAATACCTTTGTCGATAATGGCCTGGCGTAGCCCTTCACCGTTGGGTACAACCCATTCGTAGTCACCAGTATTGAGATTAATTGCACTGATGCGGCCGTAGGGCGGCTTCATAAGAGGCAGTCCCTGGGGTCCGTTCACGGTAGTGGGTAAACTATTCTTAACATAGGCGAATTCAGTGTCCAGTGCCAGTGACTCTGTTGATACGACCTGTGTCAAGGCAGGCCGGGTCCAGGATGGAATATAGAGCATTGAAGTTTCCGGGTCATATGCAGCCCCTGTCCATTCGGCTCCACCGCCGTCGCCCGGAATCTGAACTGTTCCCTCTAGTGAGGGTGGCGTAAAAAGTGGCCCATACACATATTGATTAATAATCGCTAACGCTTCCTCCCGAAGCTCCGGTGTAAAATCAATCAAATCGTCCTCGTAGACACCCTGAACTTCGAAAGCGGCTGGACGGGTCGGAAAAGGCTGAGTTGCAGCAGCCCGTTCACCCGGAACCGTGCTGGCTGGAACCGGGCGCTCTTCGATGGGCCAGACTGGTTCACCGGTAACCCTGTCCAGTACATAAACGAATCCCTGCTTGGAAACTTGAGCAAGCGCCTTGATCTCTCTCCCATCGACAGTAATGTCGACTAAATTGGGCGCTGCGGGCAAATCATAATCCCAGATTTCATGATGACTGGTTTGAAAATACCAAACCAGCTCACCTGTTGCTGCATCCAGGCAGACTATACTGGTGGCGAAAAGATTATCGCCGAGTCGTTGTCCGCCATAAAAATCGTTACTGGCAGTTCCAAATGGCAAGTAGACATAACCCAGCTCCGGATCGGCACTCATCAATGTCCAGACATTAGTGGACCCGGTTACTTTCCAACTGTCGTTTTCCCAGGTTTCGTTGCCTACTTCTCCTTCCTGTGGAATGGAATGAAAAAGCCATTTCATTTCACCGGTGTTTATGTCAAACCCTCGAATGTGGCCAGGCGGCATATCAGTTTGTTTTTCCGGAACTTCTAAACCTATCATCGGCGAATCCTGGATAATGCCACCAATAATGATTGTGTCGTTGACAATTGTCGGAGCGGCGCTAATGGAGTATCGCGAACGATTGACTTCCCTTTCGAGGCCGATAGTGAGGTCCACTTTGCCTTCTCTACCAAAACTCCTATCGGGGAGCCCTGTCTCCGCATCGATGGACCAGAGAAAGGCATTATTCGTTCCCATGATGATGCGCTTCTTGCTTCCTTCTTCCCAGTAGCCCACGCCGCGGTGATTGAATCCCATGTTGGCAGGCCTGCCGTGTTCCCAGGTCCCTGTGTCAAATGCCCACTTCTGCTCACCTGTAACCGCATCCAATGCGGCAATGTTACCCAGCGACGTACTGATATAGAGAGTGCCATCAATTTGAATGGGCGTGGACTTGAATCCCGCTGGGACGAATTGTGGACGCTGCGCAATCTGTGCGTTATCGACAGATCCCCACACCCAGGCGACTTGCAGGTCGCTGACGGTTTCACGATTGATTTGGTCAAGGTCGGCATACTTAGAAGAGCCCTGGCCGTTGGCGTAATGAGGCCATTCGTAATCCTGAGCCGCCATATTGAAACTGAGAATCAATACGGAGAAACCAAGAATTTGAATTGCCTTGCGATGGAAGTCGTAGAATTTGTTCATGATGTTATTATCTTGTCAGAAGTGTCACTCTCGTGGGGTCGGACAGCATATGTCAGATTCACTTTTACTGTCAAAGATCCTAGAATTGCCGGTCCATTCGAATGAATACAATAATACTCCAGGCTCAAATCATCAAGCTGCAAACCTGGACCATTGCTTTGAATCAAACGATTAAGGGGGAAGTAAGGTGGGTGTGAAATCTCGTGAAAATTGGACCCGGTATACTGCAATAGGATTCGCCCTTTCGCTGCAGTTATTCTCCCTGGAATCAGTAAATGCCCAGCAAGCTCTAAGCTATACCGATGCACAGGCCGATGCGGGTGCGCAGGACTATGCCAGCCAATGCGCCGCATGCCACGGTGCCAACCTGCAGGGTATCGGTGTAGTACCCTCAGTCGCCGGGCAGGGTTTCCTCTCAAAATGGAGTGGTGCCGAGGCGGCGGAATTGTATGATCAGCTAAGCCGCATGCCACCCCAAAACCCCGGCGGACTCAGTGAAACCAGCTATACCAATATTCTCGCTTTTATATTACAGAGTAACGCAATAGCGTCGGAAGCCACGCCTCTGCCCAGTGGTCGCAACGGACTTGCAAATCTACTATTACCTGATCAATCAGAAGATCCGTTTGGCAATGTACTGACAGAGTTAGAACGCACTGGAAGTTCACAATTGCTGGACAACTTACGTCCTGTAACAAATGATATGCTTAATAGCCCTCCTGCCGGTGACTGGATAAGCTGGCACTATAGCCATGACAGCCACGGATTCAGCCCGTTAGATCAGGTCGACCGAAACAGCGTCAGCCGCCTCGGCGAAGTGTGGCGCCTTTCGCTACCGGCAGGCAACAATAATCCGACTCCACTGATTCACGACGGCGTGATGTTTTTCTATACCTTTCCCGATACCGTGATGGCCATAGATGCCGGCTCCGGCACTGTGCTGTGGCGTTACTCCCACGACAGTTCTATCCCATCGACCAGAAAAATGGGCATCGCCCTGCATGAGAACAAGGTGATCGTGCCGACTTCCGACATGCGCATGCTGGCACTGAACGCGCAAACCGGCGGGCTGATCTGGAATAAATCCATCGACACTCAATTGGAAGTAGTGCGAGACGTGGCAGCCTATGACTTGCGTGCGGCACCACTCATAGCTGGCGATAAGATCATCCAGGGCGTTACTGGAAGTATGGTATCCACCGGTGCTTTCATCGTCGCACTGCATGCGGAAACCGGTGAGGAAGCCTGGCGCTTCTACACCCTGGCCAGGCCTGGTGAACCAGGTGGCGATACCTGGAACGATCTGCCGCTGGAAGAACGCCGTGGTGGTTCAGTTTGGATTCACGGCAGTTACGATCCTGAACTGAATCTGGCCTATTTCGGGATTGCACCCACCTATCATACCCAGTCGCTGACCTATTCAGTGAATATCGATGGCGTCAGCAACGATGCCCTCTATACCAATGCAACGGTGGCTTTAAACGCCGATACTGGAGAGCTGGCCTGGCACTACCAGCATATGCCCAATGATCAATGGGATCTGGACTGGGTATTTGAGCGTCTGCTGGTAAACCTGGATATCGATGGCGAGCCTCGCCGCGCCGTGATGAATGTGGGCAAGTCGGCTATCCTGGAAGCAAATGATGCAGCCACCGGTGAGTATCTGTTTTCAGTAGATATGGGGCTACAGAACATCATCACCGCCATCGACCCGGTAACGGGAGAAAAAACAATTAATCCTGACACCTTCCCCAGGCGTGAGGGAGCCTACAACATCTGTCCCAACGCCGTCGGTGCAAGAAGCTGGCCACCGAGTGGCTATAATCCACAGAGTAAAAGACTGTACGTGCCTCTGGTAGAAGGCTGTTTCAAGGCTGGTTCCGAGGGCAATGAATTGCTACTCACCGGTATACCGGTGCAGTTACAGGCTCACCCGGCGAGTGATGATGGCAACATGGGCCGGCTGCAGGTAATCGACCTGGAAAGCAGGCAATTGGCCTGGCGTCATCGACAACAGACGCCAATCATCAGCTCGGTGCTTGCCACGGCCGGTGGGCTGGTCTTTACGGGCGATCTCGACCCTTCATTGAAGGCTTTCGACGAAGCAACTGGCGATATTCTCTGGCAATCCCCGCTGAGTGATGCCCCCAGTGCTGGCATCGTTACCTTTGCGGTGGAGGGCAGACAATACATCGCCGTGGTTGTGGGGCAATCCAATAATCATGTGCGCGACTGGTCAGGGATGTCCCAGGCTTACGCCGCGATCGAAGGATGGGATGTAGAGACGCCACCGCCGGGTCAGGGAGCCGCTATTGTGGTTTTTGCGCTAAGGGCCCTCTGAACGAGTACCCCTATCAAAGATACTGCTTCAGGATTTGCTTCGCTGCACTAATCTTATGTACCTCATCTGCGCCATCATAGATGCGAGCGGCCCTTTCGCTACGGTAATAGCCCGAGATGGAACCAAATAGAACAAGTGGGGGGTGCCCCGGGGGTGAGATCTGGTAGGTAGCGGCTATAGAAAGTTAGGGCGGGGGTTGGCAACTGTAATTATTAGGGGAGGGGGAAAGCCTCCCCGTATCCTCATCATGTCCTAATTATGTTAAATTGCATCCAAAAGTGATCCAATAACCCCAATTATTTGCATTGAACTTTAACCCGCAAACAATGCCGTTAAGCCCCGAACCCACTCACTCTGGCAGGGCCAATTATTTTTGCAAATCCTGGGTCAGATTTGAGTGCAAATCAACAGCTTTAGCCTTCTTTACCCTTACCTCGGACAATTTGTTGATTGAAGCCATTTGGGGGTACCTGGTGGATGTGGTTTAAAATATACCCCCGATTGTACCCCCCAGTATTGTAAGATTGCAATAGACGATATAAGTCTCTAATAGACCTAACACCCTATAGATAGGGGCTATTCTAGAGAATGGCTGGACGTAACTGGACGTTTCTAGATTTGAATATGGCGGACCGGACGAGACTTGAACTCGCGACCTCCGGCGTGACAGGCCGGCATTCTAACCAGCTGAACTACCGGTCCGCTACATGCATGCTTGGTGGGTGATGACGGATTTGAACCGCCGACATTCGCCTTGTAAGGGCGACGCTCTCCCAGCTGAGCTAATCACCCTTGCCACAGAGAGAGCGAATTTTACCGGTTCAGCTCCCCATGTCAACAGAAGCATACAAATTGGCCTTAGTCGGTCACCTTTGCAAGCTGATTACTTGCTAGTATGAGTGAAGGCACCATCCCAATCTTCAGGCAAGGGAGTCTGACGCAGGGTTTCGATACGATCGATATAGATGTTGTAGAGCTTGCAATCCGGTTCCTGCTCCAGCAGCGCCTTCAGTTTCTCTTCGGCAGTATCCCATTGTTTATCATGGTAGTCATCCAGCGCTGCGTGAAAACTTTTAACCCTTTCTCGCAACGTCTCATCAGCCGCTTCTTCCAAACATAAGGGTTCATAGCAGTCTATGGCTTTATCTTTACCCTTCACTTTTACCCTATCGATCAGGCGTAGTAGGAAACCATCCAGATCCTTCGCCGTATCTTCGCCTATTAACAGGCGAATCCCGTAAAACTTGGTTAGCCCCTCCAGTCTCGAACCAAGATTTACCGCATCACCAAGTACGGTGTAAGAACGGCGAAAGGTTGACCCCATGTCCCCTACATTCATCATCCCGGTATTAATACCCACGCCCACATTGACTTCCGGCAAGCCTCGTTCCTTGAATTCGGGTTTTAATTCTTCCACTTTATCCAGTATCTGTAGCGCAGCCAGTATCGAATTATGGCGATGATTTTCATCATCCAGCGGTGCGCCCCAGAATGCCATCACCATATCCCCCACGTATTTATCGATCGTGCCGTTATTCTCAAAAATTATGCCGGTGATAGGCGTAAAAAAATCATTCAGCAATGTTTTTAACTGGGTAGCTGTGAGCGCTTCAGAAATGGTGGTAAAACTCCTGATGTCTGAAAACAAGACGCTCAATTGCTTGCTCTCTCCATCAAAGCTGTAGTTATCCGGATCTGCCAACATCTCATCAATATGGGCCGGGGGGACATACTGGTCAAACATGCCTTTAATGGCTTTGCGAGTCTGGCTCTCGCTTAGAAAGCCATAAATCATGTTGGCGCCGGTAACCAGCAAGATGACCAGCAACCACAGCACGATAGAAAAATCCAGTTTATAGACTGCCCAGAGCTGAAAATTTGCCCAGATAGCAGCAGTCAGTAACGCAATTGCAGCCGACGCCATTGAAGCTGCACCTAGAAAGGGTAATATCATCGACATGCCCAGGCCCAACACCGTAATCCCAACAAACATGGCGCCCGCTTCCCAGTCAGGCTTATAGGGGAAGTAGATAGTATCTGGTCTTCGAAATCCCGCAAACGCTGATTCTGTGGAAGATTCACCGGAAGCCACATCTACCGTTATTACCGAGTCAAGCAAGGCGTTCAGCATATTGGCGTGTACTTCCACCCCTGGATAAATCTGCTGCAGCGGCACGGCACGGGTGTCTCCCAGACCCGGTGCACTGGTGCCGACCAGTACCAGGCTATTTTCCAGGGCCGCCTGTTCCTCATCGCTAAGATTGTCGTTCAACACATCAGTTGCAGAGATATACCTGAAGTGCTGATTGTTTCCCAATGAAGAACCGCCAACGAAGGGCACATTCACCTGCGCAAGTCCATCCGTGGGAATTTCATATACGCCGGCCCCCTGACCAACGCGAACCGCTGTCACTACTTCAGTTGCTCTGTATTGCTGGGTGACCAATTCATAGGTTTCGACGAAGTTATATACCCTGATCATTTCCAGAGAAAGAGTCGGATAAAGATTGCTCCCATAGCGAATAACCAATGGTACCCGGCGCACGATACCATCTGCATCCGGCTGTTGATTCATACTCCCATTACCCAGAGCAGCTTCCTGCAATACTTTGATATTTCCGGTATATCCGGACATATCCAGCAAGGTCACTCGGTCGGCCAGTTCTTTACCGATATCGACAAGCGACGGAGGCAATTCGTTGTAAGCGGCTGCAGATTGTGGGTTAAAATTAATCGCCAATACAACATCGATACCACTTTGCATCGCATTAGCGAAATACTGGTCTGAATTTATCTGTGGTTCGAGGATGTCCAGTGTCTCGGAGAAGCCACTGTCCAACTGGGTAAGATCTGTTGGCGCAAGTAAATCCCGAATATTTCTGTCGGCTTCAGGAAATGTGATGTTAAACCCTACCACTAACACACCATCGTCTCTAAGTTTCTCAACCAGGCGACCCACCTTGATTCGGTTCCACGGATACTGGCCCTCCGCCTGTAAGCTCCTTTCATCGAGATCGACGATCACAATCTTGTTTTCCTCTGACTTTTCTGTCTTCGGCATAATACTGAGCCGCTGGTCGTAAATCAGGTACTCCAGGCGCTGTATCAGGGTATCGACAAAAGCGGGGGCACCTAACTGCAACCAGAGGACGAAGATGGTCAATAGAATGCCCAGATAAATAGGACCTCGCTTCCCTTCGCCCATAAAGTGGGAAAGAGACTTATATAGCGTGTGTAGCTGTGATTTTGACATTAAATACTTTGTTAGCGAGTAAGTAGTAAGGTTTTCAGGCTATTCTCTCAAAGCTTATTATATGCCAGTGATTCTGTACATAAAATCAATCTATAGCTAGTATGTTGCGCCTTACAATGAATATCATGGTGCGGCTCGACATTAGATCCAAACCGGTAGATCCGATTTAACAATATGAAGATTTTCAAAGAATTCAGCTTCGAGGCCGCTCACCGTCTCCCTAATGTACCTGAGGATCACAAGTGTGCCCGTCTGCATGGCCATTCTTTTCAAGTTAGAATTACAGTAGAAGGTGACATTGGAGCTAGCACCGGGTGGGTGATGGATTTTGCAGAAATATCCACATCAGTCGAACCAATCAGAAAACAGCTCGATCACTACTATCTCAATGAAATCGAAGGTCTGGATAATCCTACCAGTGAAAATATCGCGCGCTGGATTTGGACAAGGCTAAAGCCATCCCTGTCGCTGATGGTACAAATTGAAATCCGTGAAACCTGCACCAGCGGATGCCTGTACAGTGGTGATTAGCCAGGTGCGTCCCGGACGAGTCTATTTAGCCCCAAATTCAGCAGGTTCAATTGATTCATCTGCCAGCACATTGGGCCTCACCTGTGCTCCCTCCTTTATCAATTGCTTACTAACCATGAACTCCTTGGGACGATTCACACAATCCGCAGCAATCAAGCGCTCCTGATTAAGGTAAAAAAGAGCGAAACCCTTTGTTTCTGCTTTATCCACTGAACCGCGTAACACCAGCTTATCGTAGTCAGTATTCAAACCGGCCATTTGCAGCTTGATATTATATTGATCAGACCAGAACCAGGGCAAAGAATCATAAACCTGTCTCTGTCCACAAATGTTTGCCGCGACAGTCTTTGCCTGGTCAGTGGCGTTCTGCACCGATTCCAGGCGAATTCTTCGCTGGTAGAGCGGCGAATAATGATTAACACAATCACCCGCAGCATAAATATGCGCATTACTGGTTTGCAGGAACTCGTTAACCTGTATGCCATTATCGAGCTCCACCCCTGCTGTTTCGGCCAGTTTAATATTTGGCTCGATGCCAACCCCGACAATCACCACATCACCCTGGTAAGTGTCACCACCGTCGCAAACCAAATTCACCGTGCCACCATCCTCGGTAATGCTGACAATATTAGTAAATGTTTCGATCCGGACATTGTGCTTGTGGTGCAATTCGCTAATAAAAGATGACATCAGTTCCCCGGTTACCCTTTGCAAAATCCGCTCAGCCATTTCCAGCACTACGACATCCATGCCTGAAGTAGCCAGAACAGCTGCCGTTTCCAGGCCAATATAACCACCGCCGATTATTACTGCCTTTTTCCCAACCCTCACTTTGCTTTTCAGCTCCAATACGTCGCGCGCTGTTCTGATATAGAATAGATTTTCTATACCCTCGCCAAGCGCAATTCTCCTGGCTCTGGCCCCGGTGCACAGCGCCAGCGTGTTGTAGGCCATTACGGCGTTATTACTCAGTTCCACTTCCCTTGCAGCCGGATCAATAGACATGACCTCAGTGCCCAGCAATAGGTTGATGTCATTATCCTCATAGAGCTTTTGTGGTCTGAGTAATATTTGCTCCAACTCCTTGGTACCGGCCAGCAGGTCTTTCGACAGCGGCGGTCTTTGGTAGGGCAGCTCATTTTCGTTACTCACCAGATGAATTGCACCCTGCCAACCTGCTCGGCGTAATTGAAGAGCCAGTGTTGTTCCGGCGTGGCTTGCGCCAACTATAATGCAATTTTCTGAATTCAAAATCCTTCCCGCCGATTCAGGCTGGCGCTGCTTTAGCGCCTGATAATTCAATGTGTTTGCGGCAGTTGCCAGTCTATTTCTGTATGTCCAGCCTGCACGAGATAGGCATTGGCTGATGAAAAATGTTTGTTGTTAAAAAATCCACCATGGGCAGAAAGTGGCGAAGGATGAGGCGATTCCAGAACAAGGTGTCGATTGCGATCGATTATTGCCCCCTTCTTCTGGGCGTAAGACCCCCACAACAGAAAAACCAGGTTTTTCCTCTTTTCGTTAAGTAGTTTAACAATTCTGTCGGTAAATTGTTCCCAGCCCTTGCCCCGGTGAGATGCGGCGCTACCGGCCTGGACAGTCAATACTGAATTGAGTAACAACACCCCCTGGCTGGCCCAACTTGACAGGCAACCATGCTGCGCCGGTGCTATCGCCATATCAGTGAACAACTCTTTGTAAATATTAAGCAACGACGGTGGAATATCGACGCCCGGTTTAACTGAAAAACAAAGGCCGTGGGCCTGACCCGGCCCGTGATAAGGATCCTGTCCCAGTATAACCACCTTCACCGCATCGAAGCCCGTGCTATTGAGGGAGTTGAAAATTTCATCTCCCGGGGGGTAGATTTTCTTACCCCGGGACTTCTCCCGCAATAGAAACTGTCGAAGATCCTGCATATAGGCTTTTTCAAACTCAGGGGCGAGCGCCTGATGCCAGGAATCGATCAGCTTGACGCGGGATGAACCTGCTTTGCCATCTTCAGACATTGTCGGTGTGGGGTCGCATATGTGGAAACAGCAAAACATCCTTGATTGACGGTGCGTCAGTAAACAACATCACCAGGCGATCGATTCCAACACCTTCACCTGCAGTAGGAGGCATTCCATATTCCAGTGCAGCTATATAGTCCGCATCAAAATGCATCGCTTCATTGTCGCCCGCTTCCTTCTGCGCCACCTGATGCAAGAATCGCTCAGCCTGATCTTCAGGATCATTAAGTTCGGAAAAACCATTTGCTAATTCGCGACCACCAATGATCAATTCAAATCGGTCTGTCACATCGGGATTTGCTTCGTTGCGCCTGGCCAGTGGTGAGACTTCGATTGGATATTCGGTTATGAATGTAGGCTGATCCAGTTCATGCTCCACTTTCTGCTCGAATATTTCCATCACGATCTTTCCCTTGGGCCATTTGGCATCGATATTTACGCCCAAACTTTCCGCCAGAGTAATAACGCTATCTTTGGAACTAAAAGCGGCGCTATCTGTTACGTTACAGTATTCTTTTATAGCGGCTTCAACCGTGAGGCGACCGAAGGCTTTGGAGAAATCGTATTGTGATCCCTGGTAGGAGAGAGTCGTGGCGCCAAATACTTCCTCGGCGATGGTGCGAAACAGGTCTTCGGTGAGGTCCATCAACTCATGATAGTCAGCATAGGCAAGATAAAATTCCAGCATAGTGAATTCAGGGTTGTGCCGCGTGGATAGGCCTTCGTTTCTGAAACTTCGATTCAGCTCGAAGACTTTTTCCAATCCCCCTACCACCAGACGCTTCAGGTAAAGCTCGGGGGCAACTCGCAAATACATATCCTGATCAAGCGCATTGTGATGCGTAACAAATGGTCTGGCTGTTGCTCCGCCAGGAATCATTTGCATCATCGGGGTCTCGACTTCCATAAATCCCAGTGCTTCAAAATATTGCCTGATGCAACGGATAATCTTGGACCGGACCACAAACAATTGGCGCGACTCATCGTTAACTATGAGATCTACATAACGCTGCCGGTAGCGCATTTCCGTGTCACTAAGCCCTTTGTGCTTGTCAGGCAGTGGCCGCAATGATTTAGTCAATAAGCGGAAATTGCTGATGCGAACGCTAAGCTCGCCCTGTCCGGTGCGGAATACCTCCCCCTGCCCACCGATAATATCCCCCAGATCGAGCTGCTTAAGTAATTCTGCCTGCTCCTTGGCAAGGGTTTTGTTATTCATATACAACTGAACTTGACCAGCAGCATCCTGAATCACAACAAAGGGACCGCGCAGTCGAATGACGCGTCCCGCCACGGCAGTCTGTTGCGCCAGTTCTACCAATTCTTCCTTGCCCATAGTGCCGAAAGCTTGCTCCAGATCGCTCGATAATTCGCTGCGGCGAAAGTCATTAGGAAAAGCAACCCCGCGGCTGCGATGCGCGGTTAGCTTCCCCCTTCGATTGGCGATCAGCTTATTTTCTTCACCTGTTGTGGAGTTACTCTCACTCTCAGTGTCTGTCATGACTTGATTCTTATAGTCCCATTTTTAGACTTGCTTCAATAAATTTATCCAGGTCACCATCCAGTACTGCCCCGGTGTTACTTACCTCCACGTTGCTGCGTAAATCCTTGATGCGTGAAGCATCCAATACATAGGAGCGGATTTGGCTGCCCCACCCTATATCGGCCTTTTCATCTTCTATGTTCTGCATTTCCTCTTTACGTTTTAATTCCTCTAACTCATAAAGTTTGGCCTTGAGTTGTTTGATTGCCAATTCCTTATTCTTATGTTGTGAACGCTGGGATTGACACTGAACCACTATGCCGCTTGGTTCATGGGTTAAGCGTACCGCAGAATCAGTCTTGTTTACGTGCTGCCCCCCGGCACCGCTGGAGCGATAGGTATCGATGCGCACATCAGACATATCCAGGCTGACATCTATATCATCGTCTATCTCAGGTGAAACAAAAATAGAAGCGAAAGAGGTGTGACGGCGACTGCCTGAATCAAAGGGCGACTTTCTCACCAGGCGGTGAACGCCAGTTTCCGTTCTGAGCCAGCCAAAAGCATACTCTCCTTCAAGACGAATGGTGGCACTCTTGATGCCAGCCACGTCACCGGCTGAAACTTCAACCATCTCCAGTTTGAATCCTTTTTTCTCTCCCCATCTCAGATACATCCGCATCAACATCTCGGCCCAGTCCTGGGCTTCTGTCCCGCCCGAACCTGCATGAACATCCAGATAGGCATTCGCCGAATCCATGGCGCCCGAAAACATTCTGCGAAATTCAAGTTCTTCCAGCGTGGCCTGCAAACCCAACAGGTCAGTATTGGCTACCTCGAATAGCTCTTCGTCTGACTCTTCTCCGGCAAGTTGTATCAATTCCTTGGTATCTCGAATACCGGCGTACATCTTGTCGATAGTGAGAACAACTGCTGCCAGACTGGAGCGCTCTTTGCCAAGAGACTGTGCGTATTCAGGTTTTTCCCAAACTGTGGATTCAGACAGCTCCAACTCGACTTCGGTGAGCCGGTCTTTCTTCAGCTCATAGTCAAAGATACCCCCTTAGGGTATCCATTCTTGTACTGAAGTCTTTCAACATCGCCAAATGGCTATTTATTTCTAACATCTCTGCGTTACCTGTTCGCTTCAATCTGACTATGAAAGGCCGTATTTTACCTCAATACCCTACAGTTTCCACTTCAACACTGAGAAATAATAACCACTCTGGCTACGGGGAAGTATTTAATCCGGCAAGTTGGAGCAACAGCAAGATCTCTCACATAGCCCATGAAGTGCTATGATTAGTTAAGGCACCTCTGATTCATTGTAGCCTATATTTTATGTTAATAAAAAACGCTGAGCTTACCTGGCTGGAATCAGGCCTGCCCTTCTCCAGACAATTTAACGATGTCTATCATTCTCAAGAAGGTGCATTGGCCGAGAGTAATCATGTATTTCTCAATGGCAATTCTCTGGAACAAAGATGGTTGCGGCAGGGCAGCAAAACCAGCAAATTTATTATTGCAGAACTGGGATTTGGTACTGGACTGAATTTCCTGCTCACTTGGCAACTTTGGAATAATGTCAGCCCCCGCCCATCACATCTTCACTATCTGGCTTTTGAGAAACACCCAATCGACCACCAGTCGCTCACTAAAATGCTGAGTCGATGGAGTTCGCTGTCGGCTTTAAGCGGTTGTTTGTTAAAACTGTACCCTGATCACAGCGCTGGTCTGCACCGACTGGTGCTGGATAAAACCCTCACACTGGACCTGTACTACGGCGATGCCTGCACACAACTGTCCGGTCGCCACGTAACTGATACAACAAAAGTTGATGCATGGTTTCTGGATGGTTTCTCACCCAAGCTAAATCCCCAGATGTGGCGACCCGAACTAATCAGGCAGATTGCCTTGAATAGTAAACCTGGCACCAGTTTGAGTAGTTACTCGGTGGCTGGCAGCGTCCGCTCCGCTTTAGGCGAATGTGGATTCGAGATTACAAAAAACCGTGGCTTCGGCAGCAAGCGGCATATGCTGATTGCCAGCTTCAGTGGCAATCCGACCGCACAGCCAGAGCTGCACTTGGCGGATTATCAACGGCCACCATGGTTTCATTTACCCTTGTATAACATAGAAGCAAAGCGAGCAATCGTAATTGGCGCCGGTCTTGCCGGTTGTAGCACGGCCTATAGTCTAGCCTGTCGCGGCTGGCATGTGCAGATTATAGAACGACATGATGAACCGGCATCGGGCTCCTCTGGGAACAAACAGTCTGCTCTGCAATGTCGCCTGCAGAAAACCGAGTCCCCAGATCATTCTTTCTATCTGCATGCCTATCTATTTGCTGCCAGGCACTACGGCCAGTTAAGTCTGGAGCACGATTTTTCCTGGAAATCCTGCGGCGTACTGCAATTACCTCAGGCGACTAACAAGAAAACGGCCTTGCAGTTTAGTCATCTCGAGAAAAACTATCCTGCCCAAATACTGCAGGAAATCGATGCCCAATCAGCCACCGCTATTACCGGGGTAAATCTCGAGCAGGGAGGTTGGTGGTTACCCCAGGGCGGCTGGCTTGATCCGGGTTTACTTTGCCGCGCCTACCTGGCTCACCCCGGCATCGAGCTGAGGTTATCTACTCCTATCGAGCAACTGGAGCGAAGTAGCAACTACTGGGAGGTTCATAGTGAAGAGGGTGGTGTTTTTACGGCTGAGGTGGTTGTTATTGCCAACAATTATTGCGCCGGAGAATTTGCTCAATCAGCCGGATTGCCCCTGGTCCCGGTCAGAGGCCAGGCCAGCCACGTCCCCAGCACCGCACGGAGTAAAAGCATAAAAACTGTAATTTGCGGAGAAAGGACAATTTTTCCTGCGTACAACCAATCCCATATGCTGGCTGCAAGCTACATCGCAAACGATGAAAATACCGAGATTCGAGCTGCGGAAAACAGTTCCAATCTACTGGGAGTCGAGCATCTGTTTACGGATCCCGAGCAAATTGGCTCATCAATTTCCCATGCAAGGGCTTCTACCAGAGCCAGCAGCATAGATCACAGGCCCATCGTCGGCATGGTGCCGGATGTGAAACAGATGCATGTGGATTATGCGCAGTTAGCGCGCAATGCGAAGTCGTCGGTGACCAGCTCCGGCGCTTACCTGCCGGATCTCTATATCTCTACGGCACACGGCTCCTGCGGTCTGGCTAGCTGCCCGATCAGTGGGGAATATCTGGCCAGCTTGATAAATCAGGATAGCGTACCACTGAACCAGGAACTGATGGATCACATCGGCCCCGCCCGATTTATTATTCGGGATCTGAAAAAACAACGAACTGCTTAAGGGATAAGCGCTATTTACTCATCTTGTGTAAAAAGCGGTAACTACGCGGCACAATGCCCCAGCATCTTCGGCACCGGCAAGCTCTCTGATAGAGTGCATACCCAATGTAGGTACACCGATATCGACTGTGCTAACCCCAATCTTCGAGGCAGTTAAAGGCCCTATGGTGCTGCCACAGGCCATATCGCTACGCATAACAAATGACTGGCAGCTGACACGGAACCTAACCCGCTTTTGAACACACCTCAATCTACCAAAGAAGAGGTGTGAAATGGCAAGACGAAAGCATTACATTTATTACGATGATAATTTTAAGGCGACGGCAGTATCGCTATCAGAGATAT
>Ga0187833_10003295_pt1 | contig 16504 bp, 14 predicted proteins | sample ETNtaG_37_FD_167968 | JGI IMG/M metagenome (GOLD analysis project Ga0187833, IMG submission 167968) | Marine microbial and viral communities from oxygen minimum zone, Eastern Pacific Ocean - ETNP2014_SV_400_PacBio MetaG (Illumina Assembly) | ecosystem: Environmental > Aquatic > Marine > Hypoxic...
AGGGTGCGGGTCTTCCGCGGCGAGGAGCACGGGGTCCATCTCACGACAATCACCGTCGAACCCTGGCGGCCCAGGAGCGAGCGGGGGACCGACCTGGACCGCGTATGTGTTGATGGTCTTCTGCAGTCTAAGGGGCTCGAGGTGCCGTGCATCGGTCCGGGTGTCACGTGCCATCCTCGCTCCGACCAGCACCCCGTATGCCTGTGCTTCTCTGACGAGGGCGGTGTCGTGGACGCCTGCGGATTCAATGAACGTTGCCAGGACTTCGGTTGTGCCCCTCTGGGAGGTCTCCCTTTCATGCTGATCGAGCGTGACGGTGTCAAGACAGCGCAAGTGGGGCTCCAGCGTATCCCCTTCGTGACAAGCTGGGAGATTTGCCCTGCCCACTGCATGTGCGGCGATATGGCGAACTCCTTCCTCCATGACTGTGGCCCGGGAGAGCTATGCACTCCGACGGGCTGCTACGTCCCACAGCTCGTCTCCCGCATCGTATCGACGATCCCTGACCATATCAGGGCCGATGCCATCGCCCTGGGCGAGGCCACAGTAGCGCTCGAGTTCATGACACGATACCAGGGAAAGAGCGTGCTCACGGGCGTGAGCGATGAGGACCTCACCCTCTACATCGGGGACCTCGAGGTTCCCGGCCGTTCGCTCGAAGTGCATCGCCAGGACCTCCAGTGGCGGGTAGAGGCGACCATTCCCCGCTCGTTCTCTACCGATCTCGTGCCTGGCCGCCACCCGCTCCACCTCATCGTCAAGCATGAGGGCGAGGTGTCGGCCCAGACATCCAGTCTCATGGTCTGGTACCCTACCCACGAGTCCACCTTCCGTGCCAAGCTGACGAGCGTCGAACCTGAGACCATCACACGCAACGAGCTGCGGGACGGGGTCTTCGTACGTCTCTACCTCTCGGTCCTGGACGAGGGGGAGATGCCTGTGATCGATCTGGTGCGCGACGATGTGACGGTCACCGTCGACGAGGGCGAGGCTCAGCTGTTCTCGCTCCATTATGTGGAGAGCCTCCGGCAATGGATCATCACAGTGGTGATACGTGGTGAGCTCACTGAAGGCCGGCAGACGCTCTCGCTAGAAGTAAATCGCCTCGGCCGACGCGGGACTTCCACGGCGTTCCTCACGGTGGTCGGGGCCATGCGCACCGTCATCGACATAGAAGGGAGCGATCCCGGAACGAAGGCTGAGCCCGTCTACCAGATCCTTCAACGCCAAGGCTTCGACCTCGACGTGATGGTCACGGTGCGAGGGGACGATGTGATGGCCGAGAGCACTATCACGGGAAAGGTGCTCGACGAGGATGGAGAGGCTCTCATCGATCTCGGCTCGCCGCTGTACGTGGCGTCCACACAGCTCGGCTATCGGCTCCACTTCACGAACGCACGGATGTGCGATGCGCCCGAAGGTGTCGAGGGATGGAAGCGGCTACAGTTAACCTTTCTTGTCCAGGGCGAGGCGATCCGTTCCATCACAGCAGAAAGGGCCATCCTGTTCTCACGCAATCCCAGCGGATGGGTGTGGGACGGTGCGTGCGGCTGAGGCGGTCCGCATACACATTTAAAGCACAACCACCAATGACCTCTCGTGGCAGTCCGCGAGATGAACATCAAGCCCCGGGCCCTGGAGCGCCTCATCATGCTGGGGATGCTCATCCTCACCATCGCCGGGATCCTTACGGCCATCACGATCTACGACTACCAGAAAGAGGTCTCGAAGATCATCGACGAGACCCCGCGACCTGAAGCGGCCACGAGGGCTCAGTACGACTACTTCAACTACATCGCAAACTATAATCAGCTCGTGACCATGGTCCAGTCCCAGAGCTTCAGCGTGGCGCTCATAACCATCATCGGGATAATCCTGTTCCTTCAGGTCATAGCCTTCCTCATCAACTCCCTGATGCTCATCCGCATGTACGAGATCCTTCTCGATGTGTACGAGCAGCTCAAGGAGAAGAATGCTGCGCTCACTATTGAGACCCCCGCCAAGGAGAAAGTCTCGGGCAGCAGTAAGAAGAAGGGGAAGGACTGAGGAGGTCCTGACCGTTTCGCTACCGTCCCCGGTAGCTCGAGGATGACCATGCGCGTCGAGGATGAGGACTATGCGGGGCTTGTGGTCCAGTACTACGAGGTCCGTGCGATACCACTGTTGGAGCAGCTGGTCGAGCGGGAGGACGTGACCGCTCTTCTGGACCTCGGGTGCGGCGATGGTGCTACACTCTATACACTCAGGGCCCGGGATCATCTCAAGGGCAAAGAGGTCCACGCGATTGACGCCAATGCCGATCGTATCGGGCGTGTCCAGCGGATGGACCGCTCCTTCAACTGCGCTGTCGCAGATGTATGCGACGTAAGCGGTAGTGTACCAGACGGGTCCATGGACCTAGTGCTCGCCTGCCAGGTCATTGAGCACGTCGAAGATCCCGGGGCGATGGTCCGTGAGCTCGCTCGCGTGCTCAGGCCCAGTGGCCACCTGTACCTCACCACTGTGTTCAAACGCTGGTATGGATGGTATTTCTATCGGAACGAGCGCGGGGAGTGGGTCGTAGATCCCACGCATATCCGGGAATATCGGGACGACTCGGAGCTGGTCCCGCTACTTGAGAACGCGGGTTTTCAGGTCCTTGAGAACGAGAAGCGTTTGTGCTGGTTCCCGGTCAGTGACTTCTTCCTTCACCGTCTGGGTGCGGAAAATGACGTGTATGAGCGGAGCACGCTACTCCGATTGCTCCGACGACTGAAGGTTCCTGTGCCCGGCTATTACTACTGGGACCTCGTGCTCCGACGGACGTGAAGCACGCCTCAGCTCGTCGTGAGATCGGGACGCCACCGCATGATGGGACGGTCCACTGCTATATGCCAGAGATGGACCTGTTCGGCACGTAGGTAGAGAGTCCTTCCCTCCTCCAGGTAAGCATCCAGGGATTCACGGCCCTCGAATCCAAGGAGGGTAGCATCCTCATCAGAGATGTCACCGAATCGCTTGGACAGCACCTCCTGCACAGAGGCTATAGCGAGAGGTACCGATCGGTCCCGGTGTCGACCGAACCTGACGAGCACCGGCTCCTTCTTGTGGGGGAGCTCTGCGGAGAGCACCCAGAACCGTGTCGTATCGAGCACATCGAGCCGGAACGGCGGGACGAGCGCCACCTTCAGCGCCTCGAGCTTGTCGGTGGATGTGGTCACCGCGGTCCAGAGGTCACGGGCATCGTCGCCGTGCGGTCGAAACGGGAACGCGCCAGCCATGCACGCGAGCACCACGCCATACTCCTCGCTCGCCTGCGGGCAGAGGAGTTCGGCCACACCCCGGGCCAGGGCGTTGACGACGAGGTTCTTACCGAAGTCACTCTCGTCCTGGCCGGGGAGGAACTCTTCAAGAGTGCCCCAGCTCTCATCCGCCTCTTCCTCAAGCGCAGAAGGGTTGCATCGGACCACGAGGACGCCCTTGCTCTCGCGCACCGACAGGCCCTCGTCGCCATCGGTCCATTTGAGCTCTAACGGATTCCGAATCCAGGTGTCCCTGGCGAAACGGTGGACAATGGTACGGACGTCGTCGCGGTTGACCACGAAAGAACGGCGGCACTCAACCTATAAAAATCCGTGCCTGTGTGCCCCACTCTTCGGTAGGGTCGTACCCTATGACACCAGTTCGTTGCAGAAACTGAAGGTGTTGAGGACCATGGCCGCCTCTTCGGTGACTATCCCCTCACCTTCCATCACGTCCTGAAGCACCGACGCGATCCGCAACACTAGGTGGATGCTGGGTTCTATGTCGGTCGACACCTTAATACCCCCTATTAATATTTAATAAGACTTAATATATAAACCTGGCTTTGGGCCAGTACGGATATCGCAGCTGACGAACGCTCACGACACGTCCCTAGTTCATATGAAAGGCAGTGGAACGCCGCTGGATCGAACAACTGGGGCCGGTATGGCGCCCGTGTGGTCGGTTCTTGACATCAGCGCGTCCTTTGTGGGCACGGGCCGATGAATGCTGTCGATATGTGGACGAACGAACGGTCTCGACAGGGCTCCGGCCGCAGTATATGTCGCAAATCCATAAAAAGATTGGTCGAGAGATAGACCACAATGGACGAGGGACAGGGTGCTGTAGACGCGACAACAGCTCCGGAAGTGGCTCCGACAGCGGTGTCAGCCACACCAGAGGGAGCGATCCCGGTCGGGATCGTGGTTGCGGATCCTCAATGCGCCGAGGGCATCGAGCTCATGAGGACGGGTGACGTGGACAAGGCCATCGAGCTCCTCATGCAGGTGGCGCACGCTGACATGTCGAACGCCTACGCACTGGCCAACCTCGGACACTGCTACAAGCTGAAGGGTATCATCTCCAAAGAGATCGAGTACTATCAGAAGGCGCTGGAGGCCAAACCCGACTATCTTACCGCGCTCATCAATCTCGGGACGGCATACGGCCGACAGGATCTCTGGGACCGGGAGATCGAGCTCTGTCAGAAGGCACTTGAGGTCAAACCGGACCTCAACGTGGCCAAGAACAACCTTGCCTACGCCTACATGGGGAAGGAGGATTACGAACGGGCATCCGCCCTTATCCAAGAGATCCTCGCCGCAGACCCGTACTACATCCAGGCATGGGTGAACCTCGCCTTCGTCTACAACGCTCAGGGTTACCACGACCAAGCAGTGGAGTGCTGCACCACTGTGACCAAGATCGATCCAAACTGCATCGAAGCTTGGAACAACATGGGATTCGCCTATAAGAACAAGGACGATGCACAGCAGGCCATCGAATGTTACAATAGGACGGTCGGTATCAACGAGAAGTACGCCATCGGCTGGAGCAACCTTGCCTTCATATACAAGGATAAAGGCTGGTACGACTATGCCATCGAATCCTTCAAGAAGGTGTACAGAATCGACGCCGAGAGCGACCTCGGAGAACAGGCCCTCACGGCCCTCAGGGGACTTGGTGTGAGCGCGGCCCAGCTCGATAATGAGTGACCTCTTTCCCGTACGCGGGCGGAACGCTGAGGTTTGATTTAAATAATCCGAGGGTGTTGCCCTCGGTGGACGGTTACCATGGTAGAGATGAAGCGGATCGCTACTGGCGTGAAGGGGCTTGATACCCTCCTTGATGGGGGGATCCCTGAAGGAAACATCGTTCTGGTGTCCGGCAGCACGGGGGCCGGGAAGACATTCCTTGGACTCCAGTACCTCTACCACGGTGCCCTCAATGGCGAGCCCGGGCTCTATATCACCCTGGACGAGCGCAGTGAGAACCTGATGAAGGTCATCAACAGTATGAACCTCGATACCTCTGTGTTCGACGAGCGCTTCCAGATCGTCGACGGCGCGGCCCTGCGAAAGGTGATTGGGACGTCCGAGGAACGGGCGCGTGGCGGTATCCTCGACCTCGAGCACCTCACAAAGCTCATTGGTACCTACATCGAAGGATTCGGTATCAAGCGGGTCGTGCTCGACTCGCTCACAGCGGTCGCGTTCCGGTACGAGGACACCGCGGAGTTCCGGTTCGACCTCTTCAGGTTCTGTGACTACCTTAAGGAACAGGAGGTCACTACCCTGCTCACCGTCGAGGTGGAGGAAGGATCCAGCGCCGTGGACCGGTTCGGTGTGGAGAGCTTCATCTCCGATGGCGTGATCGTGCTGAAGTTCGAGGAACGGGACTATGACCTGAATCCTACGATCCTCGTGCGCAAGATGCGCTATACGGACCACCCGACCGTCAGGTTCAATTACACCATTTCGGAGAAGGGTCTCCAGGTCCACGAGAAGTACATCTAGTGCTTATGCGAGCCTGTCGACGGAGACAAAGTCAGCGCAACGCATATGCCCACGATGGCACCTACTGATCCTCCCGGACAGAGAGCGCCACCGGTCTTCCCGAAGCTACCATACACGGTGTCCTCGATGACAAGTTCCGGGAACATATCCAACAATCCGCTGATAGTATCGGCCTGTGAATACCGAACGATGTGACGCTAGCGGTCATCGGAGGGTGTGAGGGCCATGGGTGGGATGGAGAGTGACCATCCAATATTAGGTTATACGGTGGGTCTCCGGTAGAAAAAGGATACAATGAGGCCCACGCCGAGTCACCAACCGTCGTCGGGGTTGGGGAGGGGGAAGGCGTTTTCAGCGCGGGCCTCTGGGGAGGCGTGGAGGGACCGGGCACCATCGACATCGTTGTGGTGCCAGTAATCGTGGTCGAGTGCGCGCATCGCACGCACGTGGTCAGAGCGGTCGTTGCCTTTTTTTGTCTACGTGAGGGACTCGGTTCCCTACGCACGCCGTTTAAGTATTCACCCGTTCCGGATATATAAATACAGTGAACGGGACATGGAACAACATGGAACATCTGGGGAACCGGGCCAGATTTGGACGCTTAGCGGTGCCTTATTCATATAAAACTTCATGCAGAAGATGACGTGTAGGTAGTCATACGTGGTGCTCGAGAACCTCTTCGGGGATGCTGGTCGGGCCAGGACGGCCGAGGGACAGGGCGAGTTCGTTGAAGCCGCAAACCTGTACGAGAAGGCCAACAACTGGGAGGACGCCGGTCGCTGCTGGGACGCCGCCCAACACCCGAACCGGGCACGAGATGCCTGGGAGCGAGCCGCCTATGAGCATTGGAAGGCCGGTAACTGGGAGAAGGCAGCACATGCATGGGAATCGGCGCGCAGCTGGGAAAAGGCTGCACGGGCCTGGGAGAAGGCCGGGAAGATTGACCGGCTCCTTGGTGTTTTCGTACATCTCGAGGACTGGTTGGAGGCAGGTCGGCTCGCTCGCAAGCTAGGACGGCTGGAGGAAGCGGGACGACACCTTGAAATGGCTCGCGCCTGGGTCGAGGCCGGTGAGGTGTACGCAGCAACGGGTGACCATCTCAAGGCCGCGGACTGCTTTGAGCAGGGGAACATGTGGGACCTTGCTGGTGAGGAGTACGCCCTGGCAGGAGAGTGGGAGGGTGCCTTCGTCGCCTTCAAGAAATCGGGCGATGTCATGAACGCGGCGGTCGCTTCCGAGCGGCTCGAACGATGGATGCATGCCGCTGCTCTCTTCAATGCCGCCAAGGTCCCTGGACGCGCAGCCCTCAACTACATGCGAGCGAAGCAATGGCAGAAGGCAGTGCGCCTCTGCGAGGAGGTCGAGGACCTCCGTGGGGCTGGCATCTGCTACGAGAAGCTGGGTGAGTTCGAGAAGTCCGCAGACCTACTGGAGAAGGCGGGCCTCTGGGCACATGCTGCTAAGAACCGCATCCGCCTGAAGGACTGGAAGTTGGCCGCCACCGACCTCGTCAAGGCCGAGCATTGGGCACGGGCAGCACCTTGCTTCGAGAAGTGCAAGTTGTACCCCGAGGCGGCCGAGGCGTGGGAGAAGGCAAAGGAATGGAAGAAGGCCGGTCGGATCTTCGCCAAGGTCGGTGACGACCTGTCCGCTGCCCGTAATTTCGAGCGTGCCGATGAATGGGGCCGCGCAGGAGTTCATTACGGGAAGGCCGGTGCGTGGACCAAGGCAGGTGCCGCCCTGGAGAAGGCCGCCGACTGGAAGAACGCGGCCCGATGCTACGAGAACGCTGAGATGTGGGAAAACGCAGCCCATGCGTTCGAGGAGGCAGGGGCGTGGAAGGAAGCGGCCGAAGACCATCTCAAGGCCAAGGCGTCGGAGAAGGCGGGACGGTCCTTCTTCAAGGCCGGGAAGTACGAGCGAGCGGTCCCCCTCCTCAAGAAGGCGGGAGAGCGCGATCTCCTTGCCGAGGCCTACGAGAAGCTCGAGCGATGGGTCGATGCCGGTAAGCTCTGGCAGGAGCTGGAGCAGATGGAGCGAGCAGGTACGGCCTTCGAGAAGGGCGAAGCGTACGAGCTGGCCGGTGAGTGCTTCGAGAACGCGGAGCTCATGGAGCCGGCCGCCCTTGCGTACAACGAAGCCGAGGAGTGGGACCGTGCTGGACGCTGCTTCCGGGCCACAGGTCTGGACCTCGAAGCGGGCAGGGCCTTCTTCAAGGCGAAGGAATGGCGGGATGCGGGTCAATCGTTCAGAAAGGTCGAGGAATGGGATAAAGCGGGCGACTCGTTCGCCAACGCGAAGTCCTGGCACGAAGCGGCCGAGAGCTACGAGCGGGCCCAGATGCTGAAGGAGGCTGGCGAGTGCTACGAGCGTGCAGACGATTACAAGGATGCTGCTGAGTGCATGGAGCAGGCCGGGGAGATCGGTGACGCCGCGGCGCTCTACCGCAAAGCACGCGTGTGGAACCGGGCCGGTGAGTGCTTCATGACGGTAGAGAGCCACACCGACGCTGCTGAGATGTTCGACCGTGCACGGTTGCCGGCCAAGGCCGCGATCGCCTGGGAGAAGGCAGGGGCGCTCGACAAGGCCGCCGACCGCTACCAAGTGAGCGGCGACCATGCTAACGAGGGCCGTTGCCTCGAGACCATCGCTGAGCACGCTCGAGCGGCCGAAGCGTTCCTCCAGGCCAATGACCTACCAGCGGCCGCACGGAACCTTGAGGCGGCGGGCCACCTCTCACGTGCTGGAGAACTGTTACGAGAGCTCGGGAAGCTCGAGGCCGCTGCCCGATGTTACTCGGGGGCAGGTGAGTGGATTCTGGCCGGTGAGTGCCACGAGGACGCGAAAAAGCCTGCAAAGGCCGGCAAGTGCTACGAGAAGGCCTGCGAATGGGACCGGGCCGGTACATGTTACGAGACTGCCCGCAAGTGGGCCAAGGCCGGTTCATGCTTCTACCAGGCCCGCCTCTGGGAGCGCGCAGGAACCTGCTACGCCAAAGCAGAGGACTGGGATGCCGCCTGTCGCTCCTGGATTCATGCGGGACTACTGCGACCCGTGGAGGACTGTATCGTCCGTCCCGAGCGCAGGAGAACCCTGTCCTGGGAGGTCGTTCGCGAGGTCCTTCCCCTGGTCACGGCAGTCACGGCGTCACGCGGGCTCAATGTGGCAGGTACTCGCGTACGGAGGCTTGCCGACCTCGGTGGCGTGATCGAGGATCGATCCGAGGATGCCGCAGAGATCCTCCATCTAAAGAAGGTGGGCGCGTGGCTCGAGCGCGAGCATCCTTATCTCGATGTTGATCGTCTGCTCAAGATGGTGGAATGGGAGCGTGCGGGCACGATGCGCGGTCCACTTGTGGGCCGTGCCCTCCGAGGGGATATCGCACGAGAGAAGGACGCCGACTGTCTCAAGATGTGCCTCTTCCGCTCCGAGCGTGGCCGGTTGCCCAACGAGGTCGAGCTGTTCGCCGTGCTCCGTGTCCCGAGGGACCGCTTGGAGGGCCTCCTTTCGGGTGGATTCCATGCATTCGTCTCGCCTGTAGAGCTGGACACGATGGCACTTTCCAAGGACGAATTCAAGCACCTTGACGTGCTCTCGACCCGGTTGGTCGCAGAGCTCGATCCTGAGGACGACGCTGGTACCGTAGCGCTAGCTCTCGACATAACCATGGAGGTGGCACGCAAGCTCCTCGGGTTCGATCGTGACCTTCTCGACCGCCCTACAGACGCAGGGCGCGGTACCGCGCCTGTGGACAAGGCCGCAGGCAAGCTCGTCATCACGATCGGCGGACGTATCCGGGGACTCCCCCGGCGGGTCCTGGCGCGACGCGCGGGATTGGGACTGGGCACGTTATGGCGGGCGCTCTCCCACCTGGATTCTCTCAAGGACGTGACAGTGGAGCCCGCGACTCTCCCGAAAAGACGCGTGAACATGATCGAAAAGCTCCTTCACGACGTGGCCGAGACGCGCGGTGGACTGAAGGACGTCGAGCTGGAGGAGGTCGTGGCACTCACCGGCGAGCGACCGTCCCTGGTCGCCGAGGCACTTGGATACCTGGACGCGCTGGACCGTGACACCGAGACCGTACGACCCTCTGACATCTCGAACAAGGAAGCCACTCGCCTTGGTGAGATTACCGATATGGCCCTGGTCGTATGGGACGGAGCAGGGCCCGCACCCCCATTCCTTGATATCGCTGGGAAGGTGGATGCTACCCTGACAGACCTCCGCAGCGCTCTGAACCTGCTCGATGCCCTATCCGACCTATCAGTGCTCGAGGAGGATGGCAAGCGTGTGGATAACGACGAACTGGAGGCTCTGGCCATGGACGTGCTCGAGTACCTAGTGGGCCATCCCGGGTCCCAGCCGACAGTGGCGGTGGCCGCAAAGGCGCTTGGATCGTCACCCGCCCAGGCACGCAGCGTGCTCCTGTACTGCCGACGCGAGGCGGGTGTCCGAGCGCTGCTCGACGAGGCTGTCCGGGTCGACGCGGAGGCGTGAGCGGGAGATCCCAAGAAGAAAAAAGGTGATGGGCCCGACGGGATTTGAACCCGCGATCTACGGCTTAGAAGGCCGTCGCCTTATCCAACTAGGCCACGAGCCCATCGTACCATTTGTATAACTGTGAGCGTGACATCATAGGGGGCGGTCGCCCCGGTCAGCGTCTGGAGGCGCGTCTGATCTTGCGCATCATGTCAGGAGTGAGGGTCTCTATTTCCTCGTCCTCACCGGCCTGCTCCTTCGATGCCTGACGGTGGATAGTGCGCGTCTCCTCGGTGTCAGGGAGGGTCTTGAACACGGAGATACGAAGGACCTTGAGCTCGTTGGAGCTCTCGGCGAGCTCTTCCTCGAGGGCGCCTAGTCGCCGCTCGAAGTCGGTGGTCTTCTTGTTGATATCAGAGACCGCCTTGTGGATGTCGAGGATGACGCTTCGAACGTCTGATGCTAATTCCGCCTCTGTCACCTTCGGCGTTTCCTTCTTCTTCACTACCTTCTTCTCTTCCTTCTTTTCCTCGGCCTTCTTCTCAGGGGCCTTCTTCTCCACCGGGTCGTCAGTACTGGGCACTCTTCAAAGCCTCCAGGTCCTTTCTTATATGCTTAAGCACTTCGTCGGGATTCTGATAGTACGAGGCGATGAGCTGGCCAACGGCCTTGTAGTTAACAACACCCTTGTACTCGGCCCATCGCAGAACGTTTGTGCGTCGGATGACCTCCGCCTGGAGACTTGATCCCTTGATACCACGCAGACGGGCGATCTCTCCGATGATGCGGCTCGACTGGTTGGGCTCCAGCTCGTCGCTGGTGGGGTCCCACTCGAAGATGATGCGCGGTTCAGCACGCTTGGACTCCACATCCACGTCCTCGACCTCGACGATCTCGCTCACCCGACGGACGAACTTGCCAGCCATACGGGTGCGAACGATGAAGATGATGACGTCCAGGTGCTGGATGAGAGCGGGAGAGAGGTTGATGGGCGGTGTCACGAGTCGGTCGACGATCTTCTGGAGGTCGTCGGCGTGGATGGTCCCCATGGCAGCGTGACCTGTGGCCATCCCCTGGAACATGATAGCTGCCTCTGCCCCTCGTACCTCGCCTACCAGGATGTAGTCGGGCCTCTGTCGCAGGGCTGCCTTCAGCAGGTCGGCCATGTCGACCGTACCATGCCCTTTCGCACCCATGTCCGAACGGGCCACCTGGGGCAACCAGTTGGGGTGGGGCAGCCGCAGCTCGGCCGTGTCCTCGATGCTGACGATCTTCTGCTCGGGCTTGATGAAAAGAGCGATAGAACCCAACATCGTGGTCTTCCCCGTAGCTGTCGGACCGGCCACTAGGAGGGATTTCCCCGCCTCCACAACGATCCACAGATAGGCCAAAGCCTCGTGGTTGACAGTGCCGTACTGGAGGAGGTGGATGGGCGTCAGCGGCTCATCGGTGAATTTACGGATGGTGAAGTTGGAACCCTTACGGGCGATGTCCGAGCCGTAGGTGGCCTGCAGACGGCTGCCGTCGGGCAGCGTGCCGTCCAGGAGCGGCTCGGCCACAGAGATGGTCTTGCCCGTCTTCTGGGCCATCTTCATCACGAAGTTGTCCATCTCCTCCTTGGTCTTGAACGCGACGTTGGACCTCATCTCCCCGTAGATCGAGTTGCGGTGGAAGATGTAGATAGGGATAGCGATACCGTCGCACGAGATGTCCTCTATATTGGGGTCGCGGATCATGGGCTCGATCTTGCCCATCCCCACGAAGTCGCGGAAGATATAGTACTTGATCTTGTCCATCTGCTGTTTGGAGAGCTTGATGTCGAAGTACTCCAGCAGTTTGTCGATCTGGGCCGTGAGGTAGCGCAGGTGGGCCTTGGCCTTCGACAGCACGCCGAAGTCCATGTCAAGGCGCTCCTCGAGACGAGCCTTGATCTTCTCGATGGCATCCGTCTCGTTGGGCGTGAGCGGTGGCTCGATAACGTTGTACACCAGCTCCTGTGCTTTGGGATCGTACTTGATCCAGGCCCATGCCTTGACCTCTTTCGGGTGCTTGGGATGCCGCGGGATGAGGGGATAGGTCTCGTTGATCTTGGACTTGTCGATCCTGTCGGACTTCTTGCCCGTAACTGAGGAGTCCTCAGGGAGGTTCTCGGTATCGCGGAGCGAGGGGAGGGCAACGCCCTTGACACCGTGGTGCTTCTTCTTCTCCAGAGCGGGATCCTTGACGTGGTAGAACGCGATCGGCTTGGAGGAATCCATTCCGCCACCTCCTCCTCCTCCGCCACCGCCAGATCCCATCTTCTCTACGAGCTTCTCGATGGCACCGACGAGCCGTGTCATGTCCTCCGAGGAGGCGCCACCACCCGCCATGACCGGTACCTGCTTGATGAGCACCTTCTCGGTCTTCTCGATCTTCTCGACCTTTCCACCACCACCCGCGTCCTTGAGCTCTTCCCCGCACTCGTCACAGAACCTGCAGTCGTCCTCGTAAGCTCGACCGCACAACGGGCATTCTTTGGCCATCTTACTTGCTCACCCTCTTCCCGCAGTACTTGCAGTATTTAGCGCTCGCCGGGAGCGCCCGGGAGCAGTGTGGGCAGTCGATGCGCCCCGGCTTTCCACTGGGCGCCGCCGGTGCCTGGACGTTAGCGGTGACCTGGATGCTCCCCATCTTCTCCGCCACCTTCTCGAACGCGGTGACGAGCGACGATGTGAGCCGTTCCATCTGGGCGGATTCCGGCATACCCTTGCTGATGAGCACCTTGGTACGTGATACGCTCTTGGTGAACTCGTGGACTCCGAGCTCGGTCCGCTTGAGCCGTTCCTCGGAGTTTTTAAACTGCAAGCGGGTGTATTCGAGCTTATCGCGGAGAGCGTTGAGCATCTCCCGTTCGCTCCCTGGGTCCAGTACGAGCTCTAGCTCGCTCATCACTATGGACTATACCCTTCCCGGTATTTAAAATTGTGCTAAAACCGGGGCACGCCACCAGCTTAATAAATATTGACCCCTTCGACCGTTCCCGTGGACGAGGACGAGGCCATTGCCACGTTGACTCGCCTTCTGGGTGACGCTATCGGGGACGACTGCTTCGCTTTTACCGTCGGTGACCGTACATGGGCCCTCTCGACCGACATGCTCTTCCAGGACACCGATCTCCCACCGCGCTCCTCGCCCGAAGACTGGGGATGGAAGGCGATGGCGGCGACGATCAGCGACCTCGTGTCCGCCGGGACGGTCCCACGTTTCCTCCTCCTCGCCATCGGAGTGCCTGAAGACTCCTCGGACCTTGTCGGTCCCATTGCTGTCGGTGCCAAAGCATGCTGCGAAGCGCACGACTGTCGTTATGTTGGGGGCGACCTTTCGGTAACGGACCGGGTGACGCTTGCTAGCTTCGGACTTGGCGAGGGGGACCGGGTGCCTGGTCGGAGCAGTGCCGTTCCCGGCCATCTCCTTTGCGTCACGGGCGAGATGGGTACCGCACGTCTAGGTCTTCTATGCCTTCAGGCAGGTATCGATGACGCTGAGGATGTCGTTAAGGCCTTTCTCAGGCCTCGGATCCAGGCCGGTTCCGCGGGCCCGGTCGGAGAGCTGGCATCGGCCTCAATGGACATAAGCGATGGGCTCGCTCGCTCGGTACGACAGCTTGCGGAACGAAGCGATGTTGGTGTGGATGTCGTACTGTCCGATGTGCCGTGCTATTCTCGCGCCAAAGAGCTGTGCGAACGGCTGAGCGTGTCCTTTGAGGATATCGTGATCGGTGGCGGAGAGGAGTTCGAGACGCTCCTGACCCTGTCACCGGACCAGCTCGAGGAGGCACGAACATCTATACCCACGCTGACAGTTATCGGGCGTGTGACCGAACGAGCAAAAGGACTTACGCTGGTGTGCGGAGAACGACGCGAACGCCTACCGTCGGTCGGTTGGAGAACATATGGGGTGAGTACATGAGCTTTGAATACTTACAGGGAGAAGTCATCGGGAAAGGTCAGTGCGTGGCGTGCGGCGCCTGTGTAGGGATCTGCCCCAAGAAGGATATGATTGAGATGGGGCCAGACGCCCCTCGCCTCGTTGACGAGTGCATCGAGTGCGGGCTTTGCTACAAAGCCTGCCCAAGGGTCACCCCATGGACATGGTCCGGTGATGCTCCCTTGGGCCCAATGTTGGCGGCTTATGCTGCCCGGACGACGGACCTCGAGCTCCGTGGACAGGCACAGGACGGCGGCGTGGCAAGTGCCCTGGCATCCCTTGCTCTCGAGCGCGGGGCGGGTGTGCTGGCCATCGACCGGGACGGTTGGCGCGCGGTCCCTCGCAGGTTCACTGACAGGCTACCTCCCGGTGGTTCTGTGTTCTGCCATGTGCCCCTGCTCCACCTCCTCTTTGGAACGAAGGAACCGACATGGGTCATCGGGCTCCCGTGCCATACCCGGGGCGCTCGTACGCTCGCGGAGCTTCCTGCCACGCGTCGTCGTATAGGCCTTATTATCGGCCTCTTATGCTCAAAGACGTTCGACCATGACGCAATGTGGGCGCTCTTGGAGGAACAAGGTGCCGAACAGGAGACTGCCGAACGTATGGCAATCACGCGCGGGCGCATGGTGGTGGAAGGGAAGAGCACCGTGGATGTGCATGTCAAAGAGCTCGCGCCCGTTGCTCGCGGATGCTTTAAGATCTGCGATGATTTCGCTGCACGGGACGCGGACATTGCGCTCGGGGGGGTCGACTCACCTGATGGTTGGACGACCGTGATAGTGCGGACCGAGGCAGGAAAAGAGGCGTTCGACGCCCTTGTGTCATCCGGTGCCGTCGATGTCGTGCCGATCACCGACCTGCCCATAGCGACGAAGCTGACCACGCTAAAAGCGAAGAAAGCATGTAACGATCCCTGAGAGACGGTCCTCGGACTATTTCAGGTACGCCTGCTAGCAGAGGGGATCCTGCTCCAGCTCAGGCGCCGGGAAGACGGAACTCCTGTATCTTGGGAGTCTCCGCCTCAGCTTTGTCCTCGGGCTCATCGTCTCCGATGGATACACGTCCGAACACGATGTCGAGGTCAATGACGAACTTCGGAGTCTCGTAGATATCCTCCCTGAAGTAGTGCAGGATGGAGTCAACGTCCTCGATGGCGAATCGTCCATTGACGATCCCGAGGCTCCGGTCAGCCTTCATTCCCACGGAGGGGAGCTTACCGCCCTCGACGCCCTTGACGCAGCGGCCACATACCAGGAGGAGGTTGGTGGATCCGTCCTCATTGAAGACGAGCACCTCCTTACTGGGAAATCTCTTACATACTGAACACTTACGTTCCAAAGAAACCGAGGGTGCCCATGATATCTCCCTTTATATACGTTTCCCTTGTCGGGGCCGGAGAACGATGTCGGCGGGGGCTAAAGTGAGCGCCGCGGCAACGCACGCACGCTTGGCCGACCATCCGTGAGCGGCCGTTCCGACGATAATGACGTCACTTTCCCGTGCTGGCAGGAGTTCAAGGAGACGTTCTGCTACGGACGTCGGGACCGTACCGGGGAACGGGAGCCCAAGACCTGATTCCGACATCACGAGCGTGGTGGCCCCCATCCCTCCAGCGATCAGGGCTGCATCTCGCTGCTCGATCCCTTTATCGACACGGACCGCGGCGCCACGCACAAGGATGGCCGCATCACGCGGGCCGACGGTTAGCTCACCGGCGTCGAGCCCAACAGGACCGACGATCCCGAGGGTGTCAACCATCTTCTTCCCTTCTGGAGTGAGCATGTGGCCCTTTCGCGAGCTCGTGACAAAGCCACGCTCCTTGAGCATTGTCAGGAGGGAGCGGACCCGGGCATCGGTCTCGCCCAAGCGGCGTCCCAGCAGTCCCCGCGAACAGCTACCTCCCGCGAGGGAGAGGAGGAGGTGGAGGAGGCGAGCCTGATTACTCACCACCATCGGTTTCCTCCCCGAGCAGCTCGGCCACGGTGTCCATGAGCGCGCCCCGTGATGTAATGATACGAGCCTTCTTGCGCACCCGGTCGTACGAGTGTCCGGCCTTGCCGCCAGTGAAGTCGCGTTCGTCGATGGCCTCTGTTTCGACCAGCACCACGGGCACGCCTGACCTGACGGCCTGTTCCACCGCCTCGAGGTTCCGGAGGTTTCCATGACCGAAGGCCACCGCCTCGACGACCACCACGTCCGCTGCCTTCATTGAGCGCAGGTTGCGGGCCAGTGTCTCGTCGCCTATCGAGGAGAAC
>Ga0187833_10003299_pt1 | contig 16481 bp, 14 predicted proteins | sample ETNtaG_37_FD_167968 | JGI IMG/M metagenome (GOLD analysis project Ga0187833, IMG submission 167968) | Marine microbial and viral communities from oxygen minimum zone, Eastern Pacific Ocean - ETNP2014_SV_400_PacBio MetaG (Illumina Assembly) | ecosystem: Environmental > Aquatic > Marine > Hypoxic...
CCGCCCTTCTGGTGGAATTCATACAAGCTGATATAATCGGCCTTGATGATGATGTCGCAGTTGGTGACGAAAAATGGAGCATCGAAGTAACCATTCAGATACCTCAAACTGCCTGCCGTACCCAAAGGTTTCTGCTCTTCAATAAAATTGATCTGGTAACTCGGCTGTAGCTCTTCAAAATAAGCTTTAAGAATTTTTCCCTTGTAGTTTACCGTCATGTAAAATTTAGAACTGCCAAGTTTGGTAAATCGCTCTATAATGAGCTCGATGATTGGCTTTTCATGAATAGGCACCAAGGGCTTGGGCAGGACCTTGGTAAATGGCTCCATGCGAGTCCCTCTTCCACCAGCCATAATCACCACTGGTACATCCAATTGCTGTCTCTCTCTGTTCTTCTCATTTTTAAATACTTTGTCCCAAACCAGTACATCTAAAACTTTACCCTCTCGATCCACTATGGGAATAAGGTCGAACCTATTTTTGATGAAAATTTCTTTTGCCTGTTCCAACTTGTATTCATTTTCCACAATAACGGTTGGATTTTGTTGAAATATACCCGCAATAGCATCACCAATTACTGCACCTTTGAGTATAGACTTACGTAGATCACCATCACTCAAAGTGCCTAGTAATATTTTATTTTCATCTGCTACGATAAGGCACTTTTCGCCTGCATTACTTAAAATTTTAAACGCTTCTTTTATAGTAATGTCAGGTAAAACAATCAATTTCTTCATAAATCGTAAAACTCTTTTTTTAACTCTTTAGGAATAGGGACAGTTTTAATAACATTCATTATTTTTTCAGTTGCATTTCCATAAACATATGGATTTTGTACCGTTTTTAACTTTTCCCGAAAATCTTTACTGTAAAGTTTTTCTATTGCCTTACTAATTGATTTCTTATCTGGATCACAATCAATAACGCTTTCTGCTTTGATCCGCCCCTTTTGCCTGTCACCTATATTGATAGTCCCAATTTTAAACATGGGCGCTTCTGCTAGTCCACTGGATGAATTACCAACTACACCATCAACAAACTGTAGTGTCGAGTGATAGTTCAAGTGTCCCATGGAAGTGTAACATGTAGTTCTTTCTTTATGCGTTGAAACAAAATTCTCGATCATTTTTTTAATGACGCGACCATCCGTATCAGCGTTTGGTGCAGTAAAAATAATATGTGTATCATGTAGTTCAACTAACGCATCCAATAGAAATTGAAAATTTTTCTTCGATGTTTCTTTTTCAAGTGTAACTGGATGGAAAGTTACTAGCAGATTTTTTCGGCCAAATTCAAATGCTATGGCTCTACTTAACTCTTTTTTCGATAATAATTGGGACTTCCTAATACTGTCTGCTCCTAACCCGCCTACTATGAAAACACAAGCAGGATTTTCTCCTAATTGGACAACCCTTTTTTGATATTCTTCAGTAGCTGTAAAATGCCACCATGACATTTTTGTAATAGAGTGCCGAATAGCATCATCAAATGCTCCTACAGTCTTTTCACCACCCCCAATATGGCCTATAGGGATTCTAGCAAAAAAAGCTGCAAGTGATGCCGCTAATATTTCAAACCTGTCTCCTAAAACAACAATAATATCAGGTTCTAAATCAGCAAATGCATCAGCAAAGCCGATCATTCCCAATCCGGTTGATTTAGAAATGGCAGTGGAGGTATCTGCCGAAAGCAACATTTCCACTTTACGATCAATATTAAAACCATGCTTTTCAATTTCCTTGTAAGTCATTCCGAATTCAGGTGATAAATGCATGCCGGTTGCGACAACCTGCAATTCTAACTTCGTATCTTCCTGTACGGATTTCATCAGCCAGTAGAGCAGACCATACTCAGCACGGGATCCGGTAATGACACAAATCTTACGCACTGATTTTTAAAAGATTATTGGTATTCAATCTTAGGCTAGACATTATGAGAAAATTGGATGGGCTAATGGAACTTCCGTCAAGGACAAACTAGACGTAAGTTATAATCGAATCTGGTGTTTGAGGAATTGAAAAAAGGCGGCATAAACTCACTAGAAGTTCCTTTTCTCAAATACTTTGCCCACTATAACTCGTAAGGCGAGAGTTTTTCTGAATGAGTCCACGTTTGGATATCTTCTTCAAAGCCGTTCGAAATACCTCCCCTCCTAGAAATGCATGTTTCAAGTTATTATGGTCGTCTCGTACGACAATTTGTTTAAACGGATGACGCAAAAAGTAGTTCCGCATAATTCGATCTTCCATAAAGTCTTTCTTCTCATAAAACTCATCCATACTGAAGTCTGTGAGATTGACTAAAGCATCACGGCTGGTATTATATCCTGCATCTAGATTGCTGAGGTACTCATCTTCATTAACTATCACCCCTTGTTCTACACAGCGGTTGTATAAGGTAGTCCCTGGCAATGGTGTCAGTACAAAGAATCCTTGATGGAGTGAATCAGCTCGGCGAAAAAATTCTATTGTTTCATTTACAGTCTCGCTGTTCTCGCCAGGAAAACCATAAATACATTGTGCGACAGTTTCCAATCCAGCCTCTTTTACTGCTTTCATAGCGGATAAATTCATTTCAACAGTGCTTCGTTTATTCATTGCATCAAGAATACGTTGACTACCAGACTCAATACCTAATCCTACATCAACACATCCAGCATCTTTCATACATTTTAACAAATCCAATTCAACGGTATCAACCCGAGCCTGTCCACACCACTTGACGTTTAAAGGTTTTATTGCTTCGCACAACTCATACCCTCGTTTTTTACCCATTATAAGTAATTCGTCATTAAAGAAAATGGCCCCGACTCCGAACTCTTCTTTCAACATTCTAATTTCTTCTACCACATGTGGTATCGTTCGAAGACGAGCTGACTTGAAAGTCTTGGAACAAAAATTACACTGCCAGGGACATCCTCGATTAGTCATTACGTTTAAAGTCCTGATTTCTGGATAACCAAACAAATAGCCATGTTTTATATATGTATCGGTTTCAAAGATGTTTCTATCTCTCGAAGCAAACCCTAACGAATCCAAATTTCGAATAAGCTTTTCCGGAGGGTTTTGTATAACCTCACCATTCTTACAATATACAATGCCTTTTACTTTCTCTAGCTCACCCAGATTCTTTATCAGATTAGGAAAAATAATGTCTCCCTCTGACAAAACACAAATATCAATTTGCATGTTTTTGAGCACTTCCTTCGCCGAAAAAGTGCCCAGAGGACCTCCCACAACAATTGGAGCATCATTATGTTGCTTCAGTTGTTGAGCCAACCATTTCACATATTTGTACTGCGTCGATAAAGCAGTGATACCAACAATGTCATAGTCGAGACTTGGGATTGTTCGGATCACTTCCTCCTCAGATAAATGTTTAGCCCAGATATCAAACACTTCAACTTCATGATTTTCTTCATGCAAACTTACTGTCAAATGTCCTAACCCAACTGGGAAGAAACCAGGACTTCTAAATTTTCCATCAAAATAATGTGGAGGTTGAATAATAAGAACTTTCATTAGGAACCTACCTTTCTTTGATAACTTAAAACATTTAATTTAAAAAAAGTTAAACTTTCAATTTACGTGGATATCCTGTCGGGCAAAATGTACATCTAAAATTACAAACATTACTGGGATCAATATTTAAGCTGTAAGGAACCTTCATTTAAGCTGTAAGGAACCTTCAAAGGCTAAAGTTCTGCTAGTGGATGTGCCTTGAGTTTAGGAACATCTAATATGCTTGCATATCCCTTCAGTCATTTATTATTTCAATGGTTTAAGAATGTTTATAGATATCAACTCAAAATGCCGAACAAGGTAAATAAAAATAATTTTAATACTTCCAACTACCATCACTTACAAATTGAATTCATAAAAAATTGCTAATAAAAATCAGAAAACTGGTTTAGATGTGTGTTTGTAACCGTATCCTGAGAATAAGGTACGGATGAATCAAGGTCCTTTAGCTCATATTTTTTTACCAACTTATTCCATTTATTAGTATTTTTCATGACCTCGTTAGCTGCCACTAATGATTCTGATGCTTTCTTTGTATCATTTAGTTTATTATGAGCAACAGATTTATAATATAGAGCAAATAGATGTTCAGGATCACGAGTTAAGACATTATCAAAACCTACAATCGCATTCTCAGGCGTTCCACCTCTATATAAATCGTAATTATTTACAAAATTCGAATAAATGTTAGCGTTATAAACTATTTCATCAACCTCTTGAGGTGTAAATTCAGGTGTGTTTAGACAAGCTTTTCGTTCACTTGTCATGTCCATATTATCACTTGACAAGTGAATAAATTCATTATCTTTACATATTTTTTCTAGGTCACTCCCTGAAATCGGTTTTGCCATTCCAATTCCGTTCCAATTAATTTTAGCATTATTCATAAAATCTATTGTCTCTTGCATTTGCTCCTTGGTTTCTCCAGGAAAACCTAGTATAAAAAAGGCCCTCACATAAAGATTATACTTTTGTAATAAATCAAGATTCCTTATCCCCTTCTTTAAATCCAACGGTTTATGAATTATATTTTTAAGGACTTCAGGGCTACCTGACTCAATGGCTACCTGTACCCAATTAATATTACAGTCTTTTAATGCTGCAACAAATTCTTCATCTAATAGCTGTAGAACAAAACCAGAGTTAAATTCTATTTCAATATCTTCTGAAATATCCTTAATTCCTTTTAATATTTTAATCGCTCTTTTTTTATTAATATTAAAAACATCGTCTTCAATTGCTACTATGTTAATGCCATATTCCTTATGAAGAAATCTTACTTCATTTAAAAATTGATCTTCATCATAATAATATAACTGGTATCCATTAACTGAGTGGCTAGAACAAAATACACACTTAAATGGACAACCACGACTTGAAGTAAGATGTATAATCCTTCTTTCTTTATTATTTTGTTGGAAAAAACCTTTTCCACACCCCAGAAATTTTTGATAATCGTTAATCTCCAACAAGTTCCATCTTAAAGGTGAAAGCTCATTATACTTAGTAAATAAACTTAGGTTATTAGTCCCACTTTTTCGAGTTGACCATTTACTTGATTTATTAATATAATCCTTGCAATCATCCGCTTGTAATAATTCAAGCAACGGTTCCTCTCCATGACCACGAGCAACCCCATCTACATCTGTTTCTAATAGTTCCTTGGTTCTATTTGTTGCAGCATTCCCACCAGACACTATAATAATATCATCTGAAATTTCCCTCTTAATCATTGAAGCCATCATCTTTACATGCCCTAAGGAATGATCAAAGAGTGCTGATATTCCAATTACATCAGGTGTTTGCTCAGAACATTTTTCCTTTAACATCTTCAAAAGTAATCCTTCATAATCAAATTCATTCAAATCACGTGATTCATTTTCACCATGAAGATGATTAAGATTGTATAATCGATCATCAGTAAAACTGCCCTTGTTGTTATTTTTTTTATTTTTTCGAGAAGTATTATTAAAATCTTCTAACCACGTTGCATATTCATAACTGAGATTTAAGATTTTAAAATTAAATTTACCCTTATTCAAACAATATGAAGCAAGCCAAAGAAGACCCGAAGGAATAACGACTGGTTCTTCAGAATAATAAAGTTCTTCTCTTTGATGCTTTATTGCGTATAATGAACTGTTCGGCGGATAAATTAAAAGACAAGATTTCATAAATTGTTTATTGTTTAGTGTGAAAAGAAAACAAGATAATTAATATCATGAAAATTTACAATAAAATTTAATAACAGATACCAAGAACAGACTCTATTCGGTTGTTCATGTCGTTCTGTACAAGGAACTTCGTTCAACCATCATAAACAAGTATATTGGCCACCATGGGACTGAGAAGTTGATAATGAATTGCCATTTCCTGGTGCACTCATAAGGCTCTCCGCTTCCCCTAAATGAATAAGCAAAACAATTGCATAATCAGTCTTTTTTGATAGTTTCAGCATTATCCTCTTTTTACCAGTATCTTTAAAATAGCACCATTCTAGTACTGTATCAAGTAAAATAGAATAAAAACAGAATAAAAACAGAATAATTTTGCAAAATCATTTACAACATTGAAAATCAGATCAGCAGAAATTAAATGAGGAGGAGCATTATCTTGGGCAATGTATTCTAACCCTCTGGTGAAGCAGCAGTTCTGAAACACCAACTTCACAGACTCGGAAATCTAAGCACATACCACTGGAATGTACAACAGGAAAGATTCTAACTTGCATAATCGACTCAATTCCCCCACAGGCAGGAATCCAAAATAATTTGTCAGAAAGATTTTCTTGAGTACGAGTTCTACTAAAATTCGCACCGACTCGAATTAAATGTGGCAGAGGGGAAAGATTGTTGAGTTCGATACTGCAAACCACTGAATAAATACTCTACTCTTCAATGAATTCATCAGCTTTATAATCCCTTTCAGCATATTGACCAATCATTTCATCCCACCGTATCGGTGAAATACCAGTACCAGGTCGCTTAACTGTCAAATTTTCTGATGTAAAAATTTCACCTTTTTCGATCTTTTTTCCAGCCACAATAGATTTACGAGCGATTGGAATATTTTTTTTTTCACTTGGACTGGGCTGTTTAATACCATCACCCATGGCTTTTTCAATATTACGTATTGCATTTACCATAGCTTTAAGTTCATCAGGTTCCAGGCTGGCACGGTGATCAGGACCAGGCAGGGAACGATCTAGCGTAAAATGTTTCTCAATCACAGATGCACCCATTGCAACGGCAGCGATAGGAATTTCAATGCCCAGAGTATGATCGGAATAACCCACCTTCGTTCCGAGTTCATCCCGTATCGTTAGCATTGCATTTAGATTCACATCATTCATGGGCGTTGGATATTCCGTATTGCAGTGTAAAAGAGTTATTTTATCTTTTGATGTACCAAAGTTTGTTAAAACATCTAATGCATCTTTTATCTCTTCTAAATCCGCCATGCCTGTCGACATGATAATCTCTTTTTTTAGCCCTCCTATTTTTCTTAAATAAGGCAAATTGGTTATTTCCCCTGATGGTATTTTTAAACAATCAAGGCCAAGTTTATATAAAAAATCAATAGAAACAAGATCGAATGGCGTAGATAAAAATTTAATGTCTTTTTTTTCAGCATATAATTTTAAAGACCTTGTTTCTTGAAATGACAAGGTCAATTTATTGCACATTTCAAGTAAAGTTTCATTTGGTTCTGTTGAAGACAATTGATAGTCTGCTTTGGGGGCATATCTTGAGGTAACAAGATTAGGTATACCGGTCTGTAGTTTGACGTAATCAGCACCAGCGATGGATGCTACATCGATTAGTTCATGCGCTAAATCTATTTTCCCATTATGGTTTACACCTAATTCAGCGATTATCTGAACTTTATTTTTCACAATAATTTTATGAACTTTTAATTGATATTATTGGATTATTGGTGACGGTTGAAGAAATGTTTTTTGATTATTCTACAGAACAATATGAAATGAGTTGAATACATTATTTTAATACCACCCTTATCAAATCAAAGTAGAAGATCCTTATTTTGTTAACATACCTCCCTTTGATTTCTTAGCTCTTATGGGCATGACAATTTCTCCGCTTTTGATTTTTCCAAACACACTCACATTTGATGATACTTTTGCACCATCCTCAACAATAGAGCGCTGTGCAATTAAAGAACCCGATCCGATATAGCATCCAATTCCCACTTTGGACCAACCTGTAAGTATTGCATAGGCACCTATGAATGAATATTCTCCAACTGTAGCATCATGTCCCATCGCGGCACCAAGATTTATAATTGTATAACAACCAACACTAACATCAGTTGATATTAAAACATGGGGGTATATAATTACCCCCGTCCCTAAATCACAATATTCTGATATTAAAGCAGTTGGATGAATTACGGATCGGAAACTTGCATTTTTTGTTTTTAAAACATTGATTGCCTTTTGTTTAATATTAGAATCGGTTATAGCGACAACAAAAACATCATTAGGTTCAGGGTTGTAAGTATATTCTGTACCCAATACGGGTAGGTCGATTTTGCTATCATGCAATGCAGATTTATTAATGTCTAAGAATCCCTTTATATTTTTCTTCTCACCAAGATCCGAAAGCCATTGATATACCTCCCTACCTAATCCTGAAGCTCCAACAATTATTATTTTACTCATAAAATAAAATCCCCTTAAAATATTAGATTATCTTGGTAAAACAGAAAAAACTGTTTTTGTATTGACACATTTATCATTCCACTATCTGCTCGGCTGTTAAAACATAAGTTTAAAAAAACCTGTGATCACCTACTTTGCCGAATTTATCAGGCAAAGCAATTAGAAGTTGTGGTGGAGCATTTTGAGTGTTGTATTATATTCAGCAATGGCTCCGCCCAGTCCCCCAATAACACTAAGTTCCTGTTCCACCAACATTGTGTACTTTCATTCAGATATATCCGCTTCCGTAATCAGCGTATCCCCTTCAATGTCTCGAATCAGGGCTTTCCCAACCAATTCGTTGATTTTATCGGGAGGTAGTCCGGTCCCCGGCCTTTTGACGTCAAGGTTGTCTGTTTTCAGCCTGGTGCCGGCCTTTGTATCTTTGATCGCCACGATGCTTCGCCTCATTTTCTTTCTCTGCTCCAATTCGGCGGGAAGCACAATCCTTCTGGTATCTCCTAAAGCGATTTGCACATTATGACAATTCCGGACAAGCAATGCCATTTCTTCTGGCTCTGATGCCATCTGATTGTCCATACCGATTTTTGTTTTGTCAAGTGTAAAATGTTTCTCAATCATGCAAGCTCCCAGAGCAACCGCCGCAGAAGCCATCTCCGTCCCGATAGAATGGTCGGAAAAACCTATTGAGTAATCTGGGAAATTCTCACGTAATCCCAAAATATTATTCAAGCGAATGGTGGACATTTCCGGAGGATATATGGAAATACAATGGAGAATGCAGATATTTTTATTCCCGGTCTTCTCGATTGTTTCCACCGCTTTTTGTATTTCCTCTAACTCACCCATACCCGTCGAAAGTACAATCGGCGTACCTGACCGGGCTATATAGTCCAGATAAGGATAGTTGTTCAAATCCATTGAAGCTACTTTAATATAAGGGACGTTGCACTTTTCAAGAAGAAAGTCTACTTCTACCTTTGAATAGGGCGTGGAAGAAAAAGCAATTCCGCTCTTTTTGCTGTACTCAGCAACTTCTGTCAGATCCGCATCGGAAAAGGCAAATTTATTAAAGAATCGTTTCGCAATCGGATTTTCATCATAATAAGATTTTGAATACAAAGATTTCATAGACCAGGATTGGAATTTAACGCAGTCGCATCCTGCTTTCTTTGCCTGGTCTATCATTTCCTTTGCTGTTTCCATATTACCAAAATGGCTTGTATTAATCTCCGCTACGATATACGGCCTATTAAAGTCACTGAGAACTGTTGAATCTTGCAATCTAATAGTAGCCATGAGTTTCCCTTTCTTTTTTGGGCAGGGTGTTATTTACTGGTCTATGGGCTCGATAATCATTTCGGATAAAAACAAATTCCGATCCAGAAACGGTGCCTGATCTTCTATCGGCCTGGATACAAACCGCCGTTTAGAGTTTCGCGCATAGGAACTACTTATATAATCCTGATCATCTAGACCTATAATCTCACAAAGTACCGGCCCGTCAGTATTAATAACTGATTTTAATTTTTTTCGTAGTTCAAAACTACTATCTATCTTCACATATGGAATTTCAAATCCATCTGCGACCTTCATAAAATTGGGACAGCTTACACCATTGCTTGGATCAACACCTATTGTACGCGAACGAAACAGATCAATCTGCCTTTTGCGTATAACAGCATAGGCGTTATTATTTATAATAAATATTTTTGCTGGAACATCATTATAACGTATGGTTTCAAGCTCCTGTAGATTCATCATTATGGATCCGTCACCAATTATGGCAATTATTGGACGATTACTGGCAAAATGTGCACCAATCACGCCGGGCAAAGCGAACCCCATGGAGCCCTGCGACGCAGGGTGAATACAACGCTGATCTTCTTTAAAACTAATATTAGTGGGAAGCATGAGCTCAATCAATCCCGAGTCGCTCAGAAAAACGGAATTAAGTGGCATTGTTTCAGATAAGCATTCGGCTAAATAATAAAGATCGACCTTTTCAGACGTTTTGTGATTCTCTTCACATTTTGGAAAAATATGCTTCCAGTGCAGACATTTATTTTGCCACTCCACACTTGTATCTTTTATATCCTCAGACATTAGATATTCGAAAAATTTTTTCACATCAGCTACAATTAGGCGGTCGATATTAATGATATTTTTGGAATGCTCAACACTGTCGATATCAACTACAACAACCTTTGCTGCACGGGCGAACTTACTGCAATCGGAATCTGTGGTCATTGGTGACAGTCTACATCCGAGCACTAATAATAAATCTGAGTTTTGAACAGTAAAATTCCCCGCTCGAGAACAACCCATTATTCCTACAGATCCTATCGAGAGTGGATTTTCTAGCCCGTAAGCGTCAGGCGCAGAACCAGAATATGTTACAGGAATGGAATATTTTTCAACGAAAGCCTTAAGATCTTGAACTGCATCAGCAAATCGAATTCCGCTTCCAATCAATATCGCAGGTCGTTCTGCATTGTGAAGGGCTTTTGTCACGTACTCAATATCTTCCTTCAGGGGCTCGAAGTTCGAGCCGTTTCCAGTCACAAACTTCTCAAGTTCTTTCGGTTCTATTCTTTTATTTTGAATATCCAGAGGGACGTCTATCCAGACAGGTCCTTTCCTTCCAGTTTGCGCTAGATGCAGTGCCTTTTCCATTTCACATACAATTTGATTTGAATCACTAATCATTACGGCATATTTCGTAATGGGCTGCACTAAAGATATGATATCCGCTTCCTGCTGACCGAAAGTCCTGATAGGTATCCCCGTATAACGGGTAGTCTCTTTTAACTTGTTCTGACCCGAAATAAATACACAAGGGATGCCATCCTGCCAAGCGTTAAGGACACCTGTGATTGCGTTTGTACTGGCACAACCTGTAGAAACTAGACATGCGCCAGGCTTACCAGTATACTGAGCATATGCAACGGCCGCGTAAGCTGCAGACTGTTCATGATGCAAGGGAATGCCATTAAGTTCTTTGTTTGCTGCAACTGCATCGGATAGAAACAATACGCCGCGACCGGTGACCATGAATATATGCTTTGCACCTTCTGCACAAAGCCGTTCCATAATGTAATCCGCAACTCTAATCAAAGTTTTACCGCCTTAATAGGATAAACGGTCTTATTTTGTTGTGGCTCGAAGCCGTTGAAAAAATCTGGAATAGTGAGACCACAAAATTCTGAACAGCAGGTAAATTCTCCAAGAAGAGTTTTTCTTAATATGGTCATTATTTATCTTCCTTTTTAGGCAAGTATTGTTTCAAAATATCAGGCATCGAAATTACCATCTCTGCTTCAACAGCTATCGTACCGTTTGTATAACCAATACCCACTCCTTTGACAACTCCATGCTTCCAAGAATTAACCTTTATATCAATAACAAGTTTATCGCCTGGCAATACTTCTTTCCTGAAATTTGATGATACTGAAATAATACGTGTTGCTTTTCCTTTATTTTCAGGCAAAGTTGTTATTGCAACTACAAGCATTTGTGATAAAGATTCCACTTGCAAAACTCCGGGCATAATTGGCGCACCTGGGAAATGCGGGGGAAAAAACCACTCATTTAGGGTAAGGTTTTTATATCCTTTTACACTTTCCCCTGGTATGACCTCGTCAACATGATCAATCATCAAAAACGGGAAACGGTGTTGTAGATATTCTTGCAGTTCAATATAATTTAAACTGAATCCTTTCATTTGTTTCTCCTTAATTAATTTATTTTATTAAAATACTATAGTGGACTCCATTAATGAGACAACGTGCTAACGTGTATTTTTAATTAAAAAAGGAAATACAGAATGGGCAGAAAAAGGTACAAAAAGATCTTGAAGGCTCAAATAACACTTGACGCAATAAAGGATCAGAAAACGATAGCAGAATTAGCCTCCGAATATGGAGTTCATGCCAATCAGATCAGTATTTGGAAGAATCATTCATTCTATGCCACTCCTGTTGCTTTTAGCAACGGAAAAGATAAAGATGCTGAGAAAAAAAGAGGTTCAGCGAGATCATTTGTATCAAAAAGTGGGCCAACTGAAAATACAAGTAGATTGGCTAAAAAAAGACAGGCTATCTGGAATGAGTGTTTCAGGGAAAGTCATATGCATAGACAGCAATGAGAAGAAGCTTAGTATTAGCTGGTAGTGTGAGCTGTTGCAGAATGTCTCGCTCTTCACACTAAAGTCCTAGGTAGAACCAGGTTGAAGATTAAGAGAACTTGGAACTTATGAGGCTCATAGACGAAGAGATTCAGATATTCATTCGACATGGCGTTTTTACTAACACACACTGCAATAACGAGCTGTGCCTTTGTTACAAAAGGCTATAACGGTACATCTTTGGCAAGCTGTTTTTTACATGACAGGCTTGAAACTGTCAAGTACATCCGGTACAGTGACAACTAATTCTGCACTGCAAGCAGGTTCCCCACCTACAGAACTTATGGCATGACCCCTCGCTATACCGCGTTTAAATAAATCAAGCGTCGCTTCAATATCAAGTCTCTCGCCAGGCACTATTTTTCTTTTGAATTTTACTTTGTCAATACTTACAAAATTAGTTTTCTTACCTCTATATTCTTCTATACAAAGGAAGGACATTATGAATGTCTGAACAAGGCATTCCAACTGTATAAATCCAGGGACATTAGGTTCATCATCAAAATGTGCCGGAAAAAACCACTCATTATAAGAAAAGCACTTTATTCCTTGGGCGCTTTTCCCGGGTATGGCTTCAGTTATCTTATCAACAAAAAGAAGAGGGTATCTATTCCTTTGGCATTTCTGAATTCCCATCACATCAAAGCTTAAGGACTTGCTGTTCTCACTCATTTTTTACCTCCTTAATTACTTTTATCAAAACATCTTCTCGAACTAAGATGGGCCGCGGTTTTGGCCTACCATTTGGATATCCTGCTTGGATTTACGTATTTTTTTACGCTTCAAATTCGGGTTTGTTTTAACCTATTTTATTTTTTCTAATGCCACAAAAACCTTTTGTTTTTATCTATTGATCTTGATTGTGTGAAAAACTGTCTGTAATCATAAAAAAAAATGTATTTTTCTCAAGTTAAATAGTAATCTCCAATACACCTATCCCCAAGATGAAAATCTGGTTGATAACTTTATGATATTACTAGTAAATAATTCTTTCATTATCCATTTCTTTTACCTCTTAAAACCGATTCCCACTAATATTTTTTACTAAGGGAATTCTTGTAATAACCCCTGGACGAAAATGAACTTTTTTTTCATTTAACATCAATAATCCTCGACAAGCTTCTCACAATATCGTATCCATCCCACATAACATCCATGTCAAGCGCCTTACCTACTGGCACAATGCGATCTATTCCAGATAAGCGGTTCTTAACAACAAAACCAAGTAGTTCTGATTTATCAATTCCGAAATAGGTTAATGTTTGATACTTGCTGTTTATTACGTGAGCTAGATTGTTTATATCATCAGTAAGGTACTCATAGAAATAACCAAACTTTCCGCGAAAACTATCTGTATTATCAAGAACTTTATCAATAGATATACGGTATACGTTGTTACCGTCTTTCGTAAAAGATTTAATATTATTTAGTTCTAAAGCATTTTGACAAAGCAGGGTATACTTGTCTACAGCATTTACAGCCGCAAGCTGATATTTCTCTTCTACAGTATTATATACTGCCGTCCAGAACTTTTCTTTTGCTACTTCCTTTTTATCGCCCAGCCAAACTATCAGGTGCGGTGATGAGCAAGCATTTTGATCCATTATATATGTGTCATTGTAAAACCTTTCTGAAAGCATGATCAATTCAGCCTCATCAAGTTTAATCACGGATGGTGCGTCTATCACGCATAATGAATATCTATCTGAAAATGCTATATCGACACAGCGTTCTGGTACGGCTAATTTTCGAATGTTCCCTATGGCAGCATCACCACCCCAGATTATGCGAGCATTACAATTTTCTGAGTACATGCTGGTAATTTCATCGTTTTGCTCATATCTTACAAAGGCAGTCATTTCTTTTATTTTTCTATATTTATCAGAAGCAAACAGTTTATCTATGGCCGCACAAATAATACCGATTTGAGGAAAAGGTTTTGAAGGTACTCTTACAATGTTTGCGTTGCCAGATAGCAATCCGAAAACAAACGAAAAAGCAAAATTAACCGGCACATTGGATGGTGTTATGTGGAACACAACCCCAAGTCCTAAGCGGGTCTCTCCATTATTAAAGCCAGTTTTGAGCCTATCTATGTTCGCCCTTCTACACCAGAAGGCAAACGCCATAACATCGGGATAAGCAGACGGTTCAACACATGAACGCAATTGGGCCGAGAGATCATCTAAGAATGCGCACAGCAGTTTATCATATGGTGTAAATGGGCGGGTTTTTACGATTCTGTCCCCAGCCAGATATGTCACATTATTAAATTGACTCATGCGTGTCGCTACACCCCCTTATCTCGGCATCCATTACACGACCGTGGATCTTGAAATATTTCCCAAGTCTCCCACATGAGCAGTCATCTTCCCCAATAATCTCACCTGTATCTTCAGATAATATTATGTGTCCTGGATAACTGAAGGGTAAAAGTGAGGATAGTTTGATCAAACCGGTTTCATGCATACTACACTCTGAGAAATCAATTTGCAGTACAGTCACATCTGAAAAGATAGAACAGTGTAGGTAGCCAGCCTCACATTCAATAAAAATAGATCCAGTCTGTTCCACCATACCATAATAGTTGTATACTCTTTTAATCCCACAAACGCCTTTGAGCAAACGCTTAAAAGTCTTGTTATCCACCTCCTCTTCATTCAGCTTTTTCCATCCTCCACCGTGGATAATGATACCGTTTTTGAGCACGAGCTGTTTGCCCGATTTTGCCAATTTCTTATAAAAATGTTTCCATATCATAAATGTAAAGCCGAAAATCAGGATACTTGTATTTTTGTGTTTTCTGCAAAATGTCTCCACAGTGTCAAAATCAAGTTGCATATCTTCATCAAGAGCATATGTTACATCGTATCCCAACATGGAAAACCCTAATATCCCAGCCCCTCTCGCGGAGAACAGGTTACGATCCTCTACCACAGACTTTGAATCGATTACAAGCATGGGAAGCCGTTTTGTGCCAATAAAACTTGATACAATTTTGGTAAGAACCTTTGTCTGATTTGTTGAAGTTATCCGATCAAGAAATATCTTAGAAACGCTTCGTCCTGTAGTACCAGAAGAAGTCATCGTTTTGATAATTTGAGATTTATCAACGCTTAAAAGGTCGTAATCCTTAAACAGTCTTACTGGTATAGGTGGTATATCCTCTATATTTTGCTTGATGGTTGGATCAAAACCCAAGACATCAAGTATTTTTTGGTATTGGACGCAATTTGCGTAATGGTGTTTCGTAAGTTCATATAAAACTTCAACATAAAGCATATTTTTTTCCTGTTTTCCCAAGGAAAATGGAGGTATGTCGATTACGCTGCTTAGATCAAACCCAGGGGAGAGATGTTTCATTTTAGACGAGGGCTGAATACTGCACTTTGCCCGACTCGTTACGTGGGATTTTGTCAATATATTCAAAAGAAAACCCTGATCGATTTATACCTGTGAGCTTTGCGATATAATTCACTATTCGGTCTTTATGATCCGGTTCTGTTAAATATATCTTCAAATTGTCATCAGTGCCGGTACAAACACAATCGAAACCCGCTATTCTGATAAGCTCTTCAAGTTCATCAAGATTAACTCTATGGCCATACATTTTTAAAAATCGTTTTTTCCTCCCTGTTATATAGTAAAAGCCATCTGCATCACGTTTTGCCAAGTCACCAGTGCGTAGAGTGCCTTTGTTATCATCACCATTCTGCAGATCAAAACAACTCTCAGCATAACCCATTGTCACATTATCACCTTGGTAAACAAGCTCACCTGTTGTATCATGCACTTTTATTTCATTTCTGTTTTCGTCTTCTAACCAAAACCTTCCCCCAGGAATTGCAGTACCGATACTGCCCACCTTTGTGCGAGCATACTCCCACGGTAAATAGGACATGCGTGGAGATGCCTCAGTCTGGCCATACATCACGAAAAACTTGATGCCTTTATCATGACAAAGTTCGGCGAATTCTGCAGACAGCTCAATGCTCAATTTCCCGCCGGCCTGTGTAATATATTTTAGATCCGGAAGATTCATGCGCTCAAAACGTAATTTCTTTAACATATCAAATGTATAAGGTACACCACC
>Ga0187833_10003302_pt1 | contig 16470 bp, 19 predicted proteins | sample ETNtaG_37_FD_167968 | JGI IMG/M metagenome (GOLD analysis project Ga0187833, IMG submission 167968) | Marine microbial and viral communities from oxygen minimum zone, Eastern Pacific Ocean - ETNP2014_SV_400_PacBio MetaG (Illumina Assembly) | ecosystem: Environmental > Aquatic > Marine > Hypoxic...
CTGTGCCCGGAGGACCTATAAGTAATGCACCTTTAGGTATTTTTCCACCAAGTCTCATAAATTTTCTAGGATCCTTTAAAAATTCTACAACTTCCTGTACTTCCTCTTTTGCTTCATCAACGCCTGCTACATCAGCAAAAGTTACTTTTTTTTTTGAGTCACTTATCAGTTTTGCTTTGGATCTTCCAAAGCCCATCGCTCCACCTCTACCCCCTTGCATTTGACGCATGAAAAATATCCAAACACCAATTAGAAGCAACATAGGAAACCAAGACAATAGCACCCCAAGTATTGATGGCATTTTATCTTCTGTTGGAGTGGCAGTAATACCTACTCCTCTATTAGATAATTTTTCTACCAAGTTAGGATCGTTTGGCGCATAAGTTTTGAAATTCTTTCCATCTGAAAGTATCCCGCTAATATTATTTCCTTTAATATCAACCTGTACCACCCTGCCGTTATCAACTTCTTTTAAAAACTCTGAAAAAGATATATCATTTTTTTGCTGGATGTTTTGTGGATGTTTAAACATATTATAGAGACCTATGGTTAGGAAAACTATAATTGCCCACATCACCAAATTTCTAAAGTTCATAATAAATATCCATATATTTATACTATACTATTAAAATAAGATTTATTCTAAGTTAAACAAGGGGCCAACTAATATAATAATATATAAAATAAGCACACAATTTAAAACTAAGCCCCAAACTCTTTTCTAAATATTAGGATATTATAGGTTTTCTCAATTATACACCCACCAAGCGTTGATTTCTTAAATTTTTTTGATTTTATTCTAGTAATCAAATTTTTAACATATTTTCCTCTTGGTGGATAATAATTGTTAGAAATTTTTGAGATAACATCACTAACTGTTCTAAAAATAACCTCTTCAGATTCATAATTAAATAAACCATAGCTAACAAAACATGCATTACATTGCAAATATCTTACATGGTTTTTGATAGATTTTTCTTTATAAAAATTTATAGATTCGTTTGCTGACCGTAAATTACTTAAGGTTAATTTTATTTTATTAATATCCAGCCCATCCAGTTTAAATTCATCTAAATAATTTCTAATTTTTGTACGTAAAAATTTTTCATTAAAATTTGACGGATCGGTAAAATAAAATTTAAAAATTTTTTTTGAAATATAAATTAATTCATTTTTCTTAATATTGATTAAGGGTCTAATCAAATTTAAAATATTGTCTTCCGAATGTCTTTTTATATTTAGTGAAGATAAGCCTTTTAAGCCACTTCCCCTGAACAGCCTTATGAAGAAATTTTCTATTAGATCGTCTTCGTGATGAGCCAAAACTAAGTTTTTAATGTTTAATTTGTTACACTCTTTTTTCAACAGAAAATATCGAATATTACGAGCGTTAAATTGAATATTAGATTTTGGAATTTTGCCTTTCCAAATTAATATTTTTGTTCTAATTTTGTGCTTTGTTAAAATTTTTTTAACTTTTCGTGCTTCAATTCCAGATTGTTTTCTTAAATTATGATCAATTATTAAAGCTACAAATTTACTATTAAATTTTTTCGAAAAAATTTTACTTAAAAACGCTAGAGCAAGACTATCTGGTCCTCCGGATACACCAATACAAAATTTTTCATTTTTAATTTGGGAATATAATTGTTTCTTAAAAATTAAATATACTTTCTCAATTTTTGGATCCTTAAGATATTTACTATCGAATTTAACTTTTTTTTGTTGGGCAGTCGAATTTTTTTTCTTCATATTTTGCTCTTTGAAGAACAGATTGACTTGCTTTTGGATATTGCTTGCTTACTCCAGTAATCATTGAGCAGCCCTGATCTTTTTCTCCAATTTGGACTAAAGATACTCCAAGCTTTAGTAAATTGACAGGGGCTTTGACACTTTTAGGATATTTTTGATAACCATCTAAATATGCCGTTGCCGCATCTTGATAGAGCTGTCTAATTCTGAACGTTTCCGCATACCAAAATTGTGCACTACCAGCAAGTTCATCTTTAGTATTTGTATCAACAAATTCTTTTAGTGCAATTTCCGCGGTTTCATAATCACCGACTTTTACAAAGCTGAGTGCAAAATCATATTGTTCTTTTGTTGTCCCTTCAGGCAGAATTTTTTCCTCGCTAATATATTTTTCGGTTACAACGGTACTGGTAGATTCCACAGATTGAGTGCTTTGTACTATTTGAGTATCTTTTAAATCTTTATCACTAATTCTACCGAGAATTTGGGCTTCTGAAGTACCAGGTAGTTGCTTTTCTGGTTGATCGCTTACGATATCAGTGGACTGTAAACGACCTGATAACCTAGCTTTTTCTAAATCTTGAAATCGTAATTGACTGTCAGCCTGATTTTTTGAAATTCTATTTGAAAGTTTGTCAATTTTAAAATTTATTTCCTCAAATTTGTTTGTAAGTTCCTGAAACTGTTGCTCGATATCCGAAAGTTTTAATAAATGTCTTGTGAGTGTGTCTTGGGATAGATTTGAATCACTTGATTGCGATGTAGAAAAAGAATCTCCCGAATAAACTGCTTTTTCTAAAGTTTTTAAATCTTTTTGTATGACATTTAATATGTCATAAATTTCATTTTCCTCACTAAATGATTTATTTTGAATATTTAATATAAGGATAACTGCAAATAGACATATTAAGTATTCCCTTAATCTATACATTTTTTTATTACTAATTAAAATAATGGCAAAAAAAAGACCCTGGGGAACGTTCTCCAGGGTCTTCTTTAAGACTTTAAATAAAAAAAAATTTAGTTAGCCTTAACCGTTACAGATCTTCTATTTTGTGACCAAGCTAAAAGATCAGAGCCAGCATTTACTGGTCTTTCTTTTCCATAACTTATTACAGAAATTCTATTACCAGATATTCCATAAGTCATAAGATAATCTTTTGCAGCATTTGCTCTTCTTTCACCTAAGGCTAGGTTATATTCTCTTGTACCTCTTTCGTCGCAATGACCCTCAACAGTTACATTGATATTTTTATTTTCTCTTAACCATGTAGCTTGTTTTCTCAATGTATCTCTTGATGCTGTTGTCAAAATCGATTTATTGGTTGCAAAGAACACTCTATCCGGAACACCTGTAGCTAAATATTTAACAGTTTCAACGCCAGTAAAAGTATCTCCTGAAATTTTCGATATTTCATAATCGCCAACTTTTTTTGTCGTCTTTGTAGCGCAAGCGGACAATATGATTGCCGCCATTATCACCAATAACACACTTCTAATTGAATTCCCTAAAACCATATTTAAACTCCCTTGATTTTTTTAAACATTAATGTCTCTAGATACATGATGCAAGTCAAATTTCAACCAAATAATGCCTACTTTGACAGTAAAGATGACCAGGATGGGTCTGATGCATCTGTTAGGGTTTCGATCAATCTTTCATTATAGCCTGTTAGATCAATCGACCACAAAGTAGCCGAAAATCCCTCTCCCTGACTTCCAGATTTCGTTTCCCTATAAAAAATTAAAACCCTTCCATTTGGTGACCAGGATGGGGCTTCCTGATAATAATTTTCAGTTAGTAATCTCTCTCCCGATCCATCTATCCTCATCACTCCAATATAAAATCTATTTTTGTACATTTTTGTAAATGCTATTAAATCTCCTCTCGGAGACCAAACCGGTGTACCGTATATTCCTTGCCCAAATGTAATTCTTTTAACATTAGAACCATCGCTTCTCATTATATAAATTTGTTGATAACCACTTCTGTCAGAGTTAAAACAAATATATTTTCCATTTGGAGAATAAGAAGGAGATGTATCTATTGCGGGATGTTCGGTTATTCTTTCAACTACTCTTGTTTCTAAGTTCATAGTAAATATGTCAGAATTACCATCTTTTGCAAAACTCATAATTATTTTTTTTCCGTCTGGAGAAAATCTTGGCGCAAATGTCATACCAGGAAATTCGCCAACCACTTCCTGGACACCTGTTTCAATATCTAACAAATAAACTCTTGGTAAATTTCTAAAATAAGACATATAGGTCACCATTTGATTTGTTGGATTAAATCTTGGGGTTAAAACAAGCTCATTTCCTAAAGTTAAATATTTTGTGTTGGCTCCATCCTGATCCATGATTGCTAATTTTTTTATTCTTCGATTTTTTGGACCCTTTTCAGATACATAAATTATCCTTGTATCAAAATATCCCTCTTCTCCAGTAAGTCTTTCATAAATTTTGTCTGTAATTATATGGGCCACTCTTCTCCAATTATCCGGCACTGTGGTAAACGCCAAAGCCATTATTTCTTTTGCTGCCAAAACATCCCATAACCTAAATTCTACTCTTAATTTATCATCTGTAATATTGATCTTTCCCGTGATTAAAGCTTGGGCTTTAATTAATTTCCAATCTTCAAAGCGTGGTTTAAGATGAGCTATATCTGGCTTTTGGACAAAAGAATCTTTTTCCAATGGATTAAACAAACCTGATCTTAGAAGATTAGTTTCAATTATTTTTGATATTTTGGAACCCATTTCTAATTCTTTTAATGCTTCAGATGATTTAGATTCAACATAAAGAGGCGAAACCGCAACTGGAAGGGGGTTTAAATTTCCTCTGGTTATATCAATTTCGATTAATGCAAAAGAACTTTTTGCAAAAAAAACAACAAGTAAAAAAATTAAAAATAATACGTTTTTCATCCTTTTAGCATTTCGTTTGCATCAAAATTAAGCTGTAAATCCTTCCATCTATCATAACCTGTTGTTGGAACTCTTAATGGTTGACATAACCTAATTGCCCTTAAGGCACTTTCGGCTAATACTTTGTAAAAACCTTGTCCTGGTGTATTCATTCTTGCATGATCTAAAATTTCTGATTTAATTACTGTACCATCTGTTTTTAATTTTAGTTTAATTCTTACTAATAAATTTTCGTTATAAGGTAAACCCAGAGGAATACTCCAGCAACCAAATATTTGGGCCTTTAATGCATCTTCTTCACTTAGCGATAAACCAGATGCTATGAAATTTTTGTCCTGACTTTGGGTGAGTTTATCACTTTTACGCATAGTTTCAGCTGTTTCTACTTTAGATTTATCAATTAATGCTGCAATTTGATCAGGATCGAAAAGTTCTTTTTTTTCAAATTCTGATACTTGCTTTATTTCAGATTCAATTTTTTTGGGGTTTTGTTTTTTAGTTTTTATTTTTTTCTTTTTTTTTGCATCTTTTGGAAGAGGAATTGCATCGGGTTTTTCTTTTTTGACTATCTTTGGAGGAGCCTGTTCTGAAATTACCCTTTCTTTTTCTTTCTTAATTTTCTCCAAAATCTTTTTTGCTTTGGGTGCGTAGGGAATGTTGGTAAAATCAGAAATTTGTATTAACTCTATTGATATAATTGGTGGTAAATCAATTGGTTTTCTTATCATATAAGGAAAACTTATGGCTGTTAAGCTAATAATTATAATGTGAAAAATGACTGATAAAAAAATACTTTTGTTCATTCATTAATATAAATAAATTATCGTTGTTTATAAGGTTCAGATATTAAAGCTACCTTAGTAAAACCTGAGCCAGATAGCATGCCCATAATCTCTAAAACTCTTCCATAATTTATTGTTTTGTCCCCCCTAACATAAATTCTTGTATCAGTTCTATTTTTCGCAATAGCTAAAATTTTAGCTATCACTTTGTCATATTCAACTTGATGTTCTTGAATAAAAATTTCACCCTTTGAGTTAATTGACAACGTTAAAGGTTCCTGATCTTCAGGTAAGGAATCTGCGGAACTTTCTGGTAAATCTACAGGGACTCCAACAGTTAATAATGGTGCGGTCACCATAAATATAATTAACAAAACCAACATCACGTCAACAAAGGGTGTAACATTGATTTCGCTCATTGGTTCCGTCTGTGAGCGATTATATTTGAATGCCATATTTTAAATTAAATGATTGATAAAAATTTTTTTGTAAAATTTTCTATTCTTCTTCCGTATATTCTGGACTCATTATTGAACTTATTGTACGCCACAACAGCAGGCACTGCTGCAAGCAAACCCAATGCCGTTGCAAATAGTGCTTCTGCGATTCCCGGCGCAACTATAGCTAAACTTGTGTTTCTAGATATTGCTATTGATTGAAAAGAGTTCATGATACCCCAAACCGTTCCGAATAACCCAATAAATGGCGCTGTAGATCCTACCGTAGCTAAAAAAGAAAAATTTTTTTCAATAGATTGAATTTCTTTATCTGCCGAAATTTCTAAAACTCTAGTAACTCTTGCAGTTTGGATGACATTATTTTTAGATTTTGATCTAATTAATTCAACCATGGCAGACCGAAATATATTTGCTATAGGATCCATGGTTTTGTTTGGAAGACTGTTATAAAAACTTTCTGCAGATTTTGAACTCCAAAATTTATCTTCAAAAATTGAAGAGCTTTTATGAATTCTTTTAAAAAGTCTATATTTATCAAATATCAATGCCCAAGAATAAATTGAAGCCAAAATTAAAATAATAATTACACTTTTTACGACAATGTCTGCCCTTAAAAAAAGATTTATTAATGAAAAATCTGTAGAACTTGCTAATCCAACTGCTTGTGTTGCTATTTCTGCTTCCATTGAAATTAAATTGCACTAAAATGTGTCATGAATTTGTCAATGTTTTTCTAATTAAATTCATGTATTCTGAGTTTCCTCAAAATATTTAGCAATTAATATTGAATCTGCTTTATTTGAGTCTTTTTTTCTTGATATTTTTGATGAAATATATGGAAAAATTTCAATAACTTTGGTGCGGCTAGCATCTTTATTTGTTTTGATTAGGTTAAAATATTTTTTCCATTTTACAGGTCTCACAAAATAAATTGGTAGTTTTAATGCCGCACATATGCCTTTCAATACACCAAACGATTGACCAAAATTGAACATGCTTGTTACTCCTTGTCCTGGCATTGCTGTTACATGTTCAACAACAACTTTTGTTTTATATTTGTTATCTAAATCTTTTAGAAGAATATTAGTTACTTCTGCACCATTGACTTGTCTTTTATTTTTTTTTCCATCTATCATTGTTGGCATTTCGTAAACTTCCAAAATCTTTCCTTCTTTTAGAACACAAATTGCCCCACTTACACCAGGATCTATTCCAAAAATTATCATTTGTTAATTTAATTTTTTTTCTTTTAAATTTGTATAAACGTTCTGCACATCGTCATCTTCTTCTAGGGATTCTAATAAATTAACAGCTGATTTATATTGATCATCTTTTATATTCAATTGATTCAAAGGATACCATTCAATTCCTGAATGGATAAAAATATCAACTTTTTTTTCAATTGCCGTTTTAACTTTATAAAATTGTTCTTTAGCACAAAATATTTTATGAAAACTTTCATCAGAAATACATTCTTCAGCTCCTGCTTCAACCGCTAATTCTAATATTGCTTCATTCGAAATAGTTTTTTTTTCAATTCTAATAATTCCCAATTGCTTAAAATTGTGCGAAGCTACTCCCGTAGTGCTAAGATTTCCTCCACACTTTTGAAAAATAGTTCTAATATTGGAAGCTGTCCTATTTTTATTATCAGTTAAAGTTTCAACTATAATATATATGTTTCCTGGTCCTATGCCCTCGTATCTTATACAATCATAGTTGATATTCCGGTTAGTCTCCGATTTACTAATGGCTCTTTCAACATTTTCTTTAGGCATGTTAGCCGATCTGGCTAATTGAATCGCGGATCTTAACCTAAAATTCATATCTGGATCTTTGTCTCCTAACTTGGCAGCTATTGTAATTTCTTTTGAAATCTTAGAAAAAATTTTTGATTTTTGCTTATCTGCTCTTCCTTTTTTATGCTTAATACCAGCCCAATGTGAATGCCCAGCCATATTAATTAACTTCCTTTAATACACCACCAAAAAGGAATTGTTTTACTGACTTAGCTAAACCAGTATCTAAATCTCCATCGACTATTATCCCAGACAATGTCGCCTCACCTAGTGAAGGAAAGTGTTTTTTCGCTTCTTTATTATTGAAAAATTTTTTAAGGGAATTTTCCTTATTCATTCCAATTACTGAATTATAGTCTCCGCACATTCCAATATCAGTTTGATAAGCTGTGCCATTTTCTAAAACTCTAAAATCAGAAGTGGGTACGTGTGTGTGGGTACCAATAACTAGCGTTGCTTTACCATCTAGATAGTGTCCCATTGCCATTTTTTCACTTGTGACTTCTCCATGAAAATCTACGACAATAAAATCTGCATCTCTTTTAAGTCTAAATTTGTCAAATATTTTTTCCGCTGTCCTAAAAACATCTTCACATTTTTTCATAAAAATATTTCCCATCAAATTTAATACTGCTATTTTTTCTCCCGATGGAACACTATAAATTTCAAAACCTTTTCCGGGAGTACCCTCAATTAAATTTTCAGGTCTTAGCAGTCTTTTTTCTTTTACTATATGTTCTATTGTTTCTTTTTGGTCCCAAATATGGTTACCGCTTGTAATTACATTAACTCCAGCATTAAACATATCTTCTGCATTTTTTTCAGTAATTCCAACACCTGCCTCTGATGCATTTTCTCCATTTGCTATTACAAAATCTATTTTATTTTTTTTTTTAATTTGAGGCAAATGACCTTGTACTGCTTTGCGTCCTGAGGGGCCGGCTACATCACCCAAAAATAAAATTTTCATTGGTCTTCTTATAAATTAAATTTCTATCAGTTAAAATACAATCTAAATTATAATCATATTGATTTGTAGGAATAATAGAAGCTTCTTGAAAAGAAAAAGCCATTCCAATAGTTAGTATCTTTTTATTAGATGCCAAATGCTTTAAAGCTCTGTCATAATAACCCTTTCCATATCCTATACGGTTCAAGTTCCTATCAAAAGCAACCAGAGGTACTAAAATTATATCAGGCTTGAATGTTATATTTTGTTTTTTGGGTTCTAAGATTCCATATTTATTTACATACAAAGGTTCGTTTGGAATCCAGCACTTAAAATCTATTTTATAATCTTTTTTAATTACTGGAAAACCAACTTTAAAATTTTTTTTACATGCCTGAGATAATAAATCTAAAATATTAACTTCAAAATTAGATGGATAATAACCAGCAATTGAAGGTTTTTTCTTTGAAAAGTTTTTTTTTATTAAAAAAAAAATTTTATCAAATGAAAAAAAAATTTTTGTTGAGTATAATTTTCTTCTTTTTTTAATAAACTTTAATCTTAAAGATGACTTATTAACCTGCATCTATTGCAGTCTTTTATCTTTTGAGGAACTTTGAATAAATTTTTCGATAGATTCTGTAGCCGTATCAAGCATCTTTTCATAAATATTATTATTTTCATCCGCCATCATTTTAAACTTATTTAAATCCTCTTTTAGTTTACCTATTTCATTATCCTTGTCTTCTTTGTAGTTTATCACCAATGACTTTAGTTCCTTAAATTTTTCTGACAAATTATTAAAATCCTTTTTTTTAGACTCAATTTTTTTTACTAGATCATAATACTCATCAATAACTTTAATTGTTGAAATTAATAAAAGTTTATTTTCACCTATATTTCCTAAATCTGATTTTAATTTATTAAATTTATTGCTTAAAATGTTAGCTAATTCTTTCAAATTTTCCTCTTGTCCATCATCACAAGATAGAAGGTAGTCTTTTCCATTAAATTTAATATTTACGTTTGCCATTTGTCTATTTCTTCTATCAAACTATCTGTTTCTTGATTCAGCTCATCAACTTTTTTGGTAAACTTATTTTGATTTTCAAATTTTTTGATAGCTTCTAAATTAACTTTTTCTAATTTATGTTTTAAATTTTGATGCTCATTAATTAAATTTTTATATTTTTGTTGCAATTCTTCTTTTTCAATCTTTAATTGATTTTTTTGATTCTCTATATTTGAAATATTTGCACTTAAATCATCGAAATTTAATTTTAAAGTCTCGAGTTTTGACAGTGCAGACAGTAATTTTTTTTCTTTTTCTTCCAAATTTTTCATTTATAAATTCCATCATATTATTGATTTGAATTAACCAAGTCTATATAGGTTTTAAAGTGAACAATCTCTTAAAAGAATTATCCAACGCAATAAGATTTTTATCTATAGATGCAATAGAAAAAGCCAATTCCGGCCATCCAGGTATGCCCATGGGAATGGCCGATGTTGCAACGGTATTATTCAAATACTACTTAAGGTTTAATCCAAAAAACCCTAGTTGGTTTAACAGAGATCGTTTTGTGCTGTCAGCCGGACACGGATCGATGCTTTTATATTCTTTGCTTTATTTAACCGGATATAAAAGTATTTCATTAAAGGATATTCAAAATTTCAGACAGTTAAATTCTATTTGTGCTGGCCACCCTGAATATAAAAAAAATTCCGGAATAGAAACTACGACGGGCCCTTTGGGACAAGGTTTATCTAACGCTGTTGGCATGGCCATTGCAGAAGAAATATTGAAAAAAAAATTTGGTTCAAATTTAATTAATCACAAAACCTATGTGGTTGCTAGTGATGGAGATCTAATGGAGGGAATAAGCCACGAAGCTATGAGTTTAGCTGGACATCTAAAACTAAAAAATCTTGTAGTTTTTTTTGATAATAACAAAATATCTATAGATGGTCCGACAAAATTGACGGTATCTGATAATTACAAAAAAAGATTTGAAAGTTATGGTTGGTCTTTTCAAGAGGTGAACGGCCATAATGAAAAACAAATTTCAAGAGCTATTAAAAATACATTAAAATCAAAAAAACCAAGTTTAATTTCGTGCAAAACAATAATTGGATATGGTTCTCCTAACAAATCGGGCAAGGAGTCTTCCCATGGAGCAGCTCTTGGAAGTAAAGAGGTGTTATTGGTTAGAAAAAAATTGAAATGGAAATATAGCTCATTTAAAATTCCAAAAAATGCTCTAAGTGAGTGGAGAAAAATTGGAAAAAAAGGAAATCTACAAGAAAAAAAATGGAAAAGTATTTACAATAAAAAAGGAAAGAAAATAAAAGATGAGTTTACCAGACTAATTAATAGAAAATTACCAAAAAATCTTGATAAAATTATAGAGAAAGAAAAAAGAAAATTTTTTGATTCAAAACCAACTTTAGCTTCAAGAAAAGCTTCTGCTTCAATTCTGGAGGCTATTACAAACAATCTACCAGAATTAATTGGTGGATCCGCTGATTTAAGTGGTTCGAACAACACGAAAACTAAGCACTCTAGGATTATTAAACCTTCGAATTTTAAAGGAAATTATATTCATTATGGTGTACGGGAACATGCTATGGCTGGAATTATGAACGGTATGGCTCTTCATGGAGGTATAATACCCTACGGTGGAACCTTTTTAATTTTTTCGGACTATTGTAAACCTTCACTAAGATTGTCGGCTTTTATGGGTTTAAAAGCGATTTATATTTTTTCCCATGATTCTATTGGGCTGGGTGAAGATGGACCCACTCATCAACCAATCGAACATTTGTTTCAATTAAGGGCAATTCCAAACTTAAATGTGTTTAGACCTGCTGACATAATTGAGACACTTGAATGTTGGGAAATCGCCCTAAAAAGTAGTACTAATTCGAGCGTGATAGCATTATCAAGACAAAAACTTCCATTTGTTACTGAAACATTTTCAAAAAAAAATATGAGCAGACTTGGAGCTTATGAAATAATAAAAACTAAGACCGTTCCTGATGTAACTCTCGTAGCATCTGGTTCGGAAATCCAAATAGCGATGGAAGCTCAAAAAAAACTAAAAAACATAAATATCAATTCAAAAGTAGTTTCTATGCCGTGCCAGGAATTGTTCGATAAACAATCAAAAGAATACAGAGAAAAAATTATAGATAAAGAATCAATAAAAATTTCAATTGAGGCAGGTAGTGTTTTTGGTTGGGAAAAATATGTAGGCCCAAATGGAATTTCTTTGGGAATGAAATCTTTTGGAAAAAGCGCTCCATATAAAAAAATTTATGAACATTTTAATTTAACCAGTGACAATATTGTAAAATTAACAAGGAAAATGTTAAATAAATAATTATGACTTTAAAAGTTGGAATTAATGGATTTGGTAGAATTGGAAGAATGACACTTAGGTCTATCGTTGAGCAAAATAGAAAAGATTTAGAAGTAGTAGCTATTAATAATAAAAGCAACGCTGAAACAAGTAGTTTCTTGTTAATTAATGATACCGTGCATGGAAAATTAAAATCAAAAATTAACCACTCAGAAAAAGCAATTAATATTGGTGAAAAAAAAATAAACATGATCCAAGAAAATGAAATATCAAAAATAGATTGGAAAAAGTATGAAGTTAATATTGTTTTAGAATGTACAGGCAAATTCAATACAAAAGAAAAATCCTCACAACACATTAGTTCTGGTGCAAATAAAGTTATTGTTTCGGCTCCATGTAAAGGTGCAAAAAGTATTATTTATGGAGTTAACGAAAAAAACTTAAAGTCCAGTGATCAAATAATTTCTGCTGCATCTTGTACCACAAATTGTCTTGCTCCCGTCGCACAGACATTGAATGAAGATTTTGGAATTGAAAGAGGTTTTATGACGACAATACACTCTTATACAACTGATCAAAGATTATTGGATAATTCACATAAAGATCTAAGAAGGGCAAGAAGTGCTCCTAATTCACTGGTACCAACAACTACGGGAGCCACTAAATCTCTTGGTGACATTATTCCAAATCTAAAAGGAAAAATTGAAGGAATTTCAATCAGAGTTCCAACTCCCAACGTGTCTTTGATAGAATTCGTATTTTCTTCATCAAAAAATTTAACTGCTGAAGAAATAAATAATTCATTCATAAAAGCTTCAAAGTCAAAACTAAAAAATATTTTAGAGATAAATAATGAACCTCTTGTTTCCTCTGATTTCAATCATAATCCTCACTCTGCTATAGTGGACCTTACGTTAACAAAGGTGATAGAAAACAAAATGGCAAAAGTTTCTGCTTGGTACGATAATGAGTGGGGTTTTGCATCTAGAATGTGTGATTTGGCAAATTATTTCGGCAAGATTTAATACGTAATGGTTAAAATAAATAAATTAGATGAAAATCTAAATATTGAGGGAAAGAAAGTCTTATTAAGAGTTGATTTTAATGTTCCAATAAATGATGGAACCATAACAGAGGATTCTCGAATTGAAAAAGTTTTACCAACTATAAAATTTCTAATAAATAAAAAGGCAAAAATAATAATTATTGCACATCTCGGAAGACCCAAAGGAAAAATCGTTCCTGAATTAACTCTAAAACCAATTGCAAAAAAATTATCCAATTATCTTAATCAAGATGTGACATTTTTAAATGAAAGTATTGGTTCATTGGCAATTCAAAATTCAAAAAAAATTCCTAATGGAAAAATCATGCTCTTAGAAAACATACGTTTTCATAAAGAAGAAGAATTAAACTCAGTGTCTTTTGCTAAAGAACTTTCAAAAATTGGCGATATATATATAAATGAAGCGTTTCCATGTTCTCATAGAACTCATGCTTCTGTTTGCGAAATAACAAAACACATTGATTCCTTCGCTGGCAAACAGCTATTGGAAGAAATAAGTGCTATAAAAATGTTAACGGACAATGCAAAAAAACCCACGACTTGCATCGTAGGGGGTTCAAAAATTTCTACTAAATCAGGTATTTTAATTAATCTTGTAAGAAAAATGCAAAACATCGTCATTGTTGGTGCCATGGCAAATACTTTTTTAAAATATAAGGGTTATAATATTGGACAATCTATATTTGAAAAAAATCAAGAAAGCTTGATAGAAAATATAATTCAAGAATCTAAAAAAAATAACTGCAATCTTGTATTGCCTGAAGATGTAATAACATCAAGAAATCATAATTCAAAAGGCGTTCTAAAAAACTTAGATCAAATCAATGATAACGATTTAATTTTGGATATTGGTAAAAAAACCTTACAAAATATATTTAAAGTAATAGATAAATCAAAAACAGTTTTGTGGAATGGGCCAGCTGGTTATTTTGAAATTGATGAGTTTTCTATAGGAAGTAAAAAAATTGCAAACAAAATATCTGATAATACCAAAGCCAAATCTCTCATTTCTATTGCCGGTGGTGGTGACACAGTAGCAGCAATAAATAAATTTAAATGTTCTAATGGATTTACTTACTTATCAACTGCGGGTGGAGCTTTTTTAGAACTTCTTGAAGGAAAAATGTTACCTGGTATAAAAGCTTTAGAAATTAATTAAAATACTCATGAGCGAAATAGAAAAAATTGCAAAACAAATTATAGCAAAAGGCAGAGGCATACTTGCAGCTGATGAAAGCACTGGAACTATGACAAAAAGATTGTCAAGCGTGAATGTTGAATCAACAGCTGAAAATAGACTTAAATTTAGAGAGACTTTGTTTTCTTCAGAAGGAATGAAAAATTATATTGGCGGAGTGATCCTTTATGACGAAACAATAAAACAAAAAACTTCTTCTGGAAAAACTATTCCTGAACTAATTGAAACCTCTGGATCAGTTCCTGGTATCAAAGTTGATACTGGTGCAAAAAAGTTAGCTGGTTCACCCGAAGAAAAAATTACTGAAGGACTAGACGGATTAAGAGAAAGATTGACAGAATATTATAAATTAGGAGCAAGATTCACAAAGTGGAGAGCGGTATACAATATTTCTGATAAATTTCCTTCTGGGTTATCTATTAAATCCAATGCACACGCCCTAGCAAGATATGCCGCGTTGGCGCAAGAAGCAAAAATGGTTCCTATAGTTGAGCCAGAAGTGCTAATGGATGGAGATCACGATATCAATAAATGCTACGAGATAACTTCTAAAGTTTTAAAGGAATGCTATAAAGAGTTAGCCTTGCACAAGATAAATCTTAAGGGAACCCTATTAAAACCCAATATGATATTGCCCGGAGATAAATCAAAAAATAAAAACAATTCTTTGGAAATAGCAAAAATCACAATCAAATGTATAAAGGAAAATGTACCTAGCGAAGTTCCTGGAATTGCTTTTTTATCAGGAGGACAGACCGAAGTTGAAGCCACTCAAAATTTAAATGAAATAAATAAAATTAATGACACAAATTTTTTGATGTCTTTTTCCTATGGAAGGGCTTTGCAGCAAAGCGCATTGAAAAATTGGGCAAAAAATATTAAAGATACTAATAATACACAAAAAATTTTTAATCATAGATCCAAAATGAATGGCCTCTCCACTACGGCTAAATGGAATATCAAGCTAGAAAATCATGTATCAGCTTAGCTAAAATTGAAAAAATTTATCTATTTAATATCGCCTACAAAAATAAAGGGAAATAAATTTTATAGAGAACTTGATATGGTATTTAAAACCAATAAGGTTAAGTTTTTTCAATTAAGACTTAAAAAAATAACCAGCAAAAATCTTATAAAAATATCTAGAAAAATAAAAAAAATAGCTAGAAAAAATAAAGTTAAATTTTTAATTAATGATAAACCTTTGATTGCAAAAAAAATTGGTGCGGACGGATGTCATATTGGTCAAAAAGATATGAATTATAAAAAAAGTAGAAAAATTTTAGGAAAAAATAAAATTATTGGAATAACATGTCACAATTCCAAAAATTTAGCATTGAAAGCAAAAAGGATAAAAGCAAATTATATTGCTTTTGGATCGTTTTTTAAATCTTCAACAAAAAAATCACCTTTTAAAGCCAACTTAGCAACATTGCATTGGGCTAAAAAAAAAATTAATATGCCGACCGTTGCAATTGGTGGAATTAATGATTCTAACTATAAAAAAATTTTATCGAATGGGGCAGATTTTATAGCTTGTTCAAACTATATTTGGAATAATAAAAAATTAGATCCTGTTTCTGCAATAAAAAAATTTAAATAAAAAATGAAAATATTAGGAAATGAAATAAAACCTGGAATGATTTTAAACCATGACAACGACCAATGGGAAGTTATAAAAACTCAACATGTAAAGCCTGGCAAAGGTGGCGCCTTCAACCAAGTAGAGTTAAAAAGTATAAACAAAGATACTAAACGGAATGAAAGATTTCGATCTAGTGATAACGTCCAGAGAGTAATTTTAGAAGAAAGAAAATTTAATTTTCTTTTTGAGGACGATAACGATTGTCATTTTATGAACCAAACAACTTTTGAGCAAATTGCAATAAGTAAAAAAAAAATTGGAGAAAAAACAAAACTTCTAAAAGAAAATTTAGAAGTAACAATTAATTTTTTTGAAGATAATCTTCTGTCTGTTGAATTACCTATTTCAATAGAATGTAAAGTTATTAGCACTGATGCATCCTTAAAAGGCCAAACTGTTTCTTCTTCCTATAAACCTGCAATTATTAATAACGACCTTAAAATTCTAGTACCTCCTTTTATAGAAAATGGCGATGAAATTACGGTAGATAGCAGGAGCTTAGAATATATAAAGAAAATAAAATAATGAA
>Ga0187833_10003305_pt1 | contig 16466 bp, 14 predicted proteins | sample ETNtaG_37_FD_167968 | JGI IMG/M metagenome (GOLD analysis project Ga0187833, IMG submission 167968) | Marine microbial and viral communities from oxygen minimum zone, Eastern Pacific Ocean - ETNP2014_SV_400_PacBio MetaG (Illumina Assembly) | ecosystem: Environmental > Aquatic > Marine > Hypoxic...
ACCTTTTCCCAGACCTCATCCCTGATGACGAAACGTCCCGTGTTCATCAAAACCTCCTTGCAAAAGGAAGTTTGAATCACTTTTTGACGCTCTTGGGAATCCCTTAAATGTCAACAGGCCCTAGTCCGAGAGGATACATAAAGGGCAGGTGTAACTTTTCTGGCACCTCTCCGCTTTATGCCGATCCCGCAACATAGCGCCTTTTCCCCTGCCGCTTGACAGCCCCCGACCCGGGCACGGAAGCTGGCTGCCTGCGGCCCAGGCGGCAATAGACGAACGGAGAGCGAATGGCAACGGCGGGTGGTGCCCCGAGCCGAAGCGTGCTGGCGCTGGCGTTGGTCAGTGCACTGCTGCTGGCCGCTTTCCTCGGCCTGGCGGCCTGGCTCGAGCTGAGCTACGACGAGGCGGCGGCGCCCCCGGGCGTTACGCTGGCAATTGCCATTATCGAGATTACGCCGCCATCCGCACCCGAACCCGGGCCCGTGGCCGCAGCTAAACCCGAACCCGAACCCGAGCCCGAGGTGGGGCCCGAAGCGGAACCCGAACTCGAGCCGAAACCCGAAGCGGTCGAGAAGGCGCCTGCCGCCGCCCCGGTCCCGGCACCTGCCGAGGCCGCCCTCCCGATATCGATGGCGCACGGCCTGCCGCGGCACAAGCCCGTCCAGCCCATCCCCGCCCGCAAACCGGCGCCGGCCGCCGCCCCGCCGCCGCCGCCGCCGCCCCCCCCGGCGCTGCAGCTAATTGTCGAGCCCGAAGATCTGACGGCCTGTCGCGAGGCTACGGACCTGGCCGGCAAGGGCCTGCCGGAACGCCAGGTCGAGCTTTATTCGCGCTGCATCGAGAGCGGCCGGCTGGAGCCCGCCAATCTGGCGCTGGCCCACGGCGACCGCGGCACGGCCTATCGTGAACTGGGCCGGCCGGAGCCGGCGTTCAGCGACTTCACCCGGGCCCTCGAGATCGAGCCGGGCTTGGCCGCCGGCCGTCTCAATGTCGGCGACCTGCTGCGCGCTGATGGCCGGCCCAGACAGGCGATCGTCAGCTACGACCGGGCCCTCGAGCTCGATCCCAAGCTGGCCACGGCCTACAGCAATCGGGGCCTGGCCTACAAGATGACCGGCCGCAATCAGCGGGCGCTCGACGATTTCGGCCGGGCGCTGGATCTCAAGCCCGACTTCGCCGGCGCCTATTTCAATCGCTGCTCGACGCTCTTCGACATGCAGCGCTATGACGAAGCCATCGCTGATTGCCAGCAGGCCCTGAGCCACGGCCGCGACCGCCGCACCAATGCCCAGGCCCACAACAATCTCGGTCAGGCCCACAAGGCAAAGGGCGAATACGCCCGGGCGGTAAGCCAATTCCAGGCCGCCATCGACGCCCTGCCGGCCTATGCCGCGCCCTACAACAACCTGGCCTGGCTCCATGCCACCGCCGCCGACCCCGCCTTCCGTGACGGCGTCGAGGCGCTGCGCCTGGCTCGCGAGGCGGTGTCGCGCCGGGAACAGGCCGATACCGTCGACACCCTGGCCGCCGCCCAGGTGGAAAACCGCCGCTACGACGAGGCCGTGGCGCAATACCTGCGGGCCATGCGCCTGGGCGGCGCGGACATGGTCAAGGCCTACCAGCAAGACCTCAGGGCCAAGGGCTGCTACCACGGCGACAGTGAAGGCAGTTTGACGATGGAACTTCGCCGCGCCCTCACCGTCTGCGTCCACGAGGGCCGCAAGCTGGGTGCGGACTGAGGGTTTTTTCCTTGTCGGTGTGCTAAGATGAACCAATACTGCGCAACCACGCTGCGATTTCGAGCTCGGGAGGCCCGGCAACAATGGCACTGAGAATTCTGGCAATAGCCCTCTTTTCCACTTTGGCGGCTTGCACCTGGGGCGACAAGATCCTCAGCCAGCCGACGGAGGATCATTTGGCGGAACCCAAGGAGTGGGTCGCCGCCGCCGACTGGTCGAACCCCGAAGAAGTTACCGCGGTGATCACCGAATATGAGTTCCAACCCAAACGGCTGGTTTTCGAGGCGGGCAAACCCTACCGCCTGAAAATCATCAACCGGGGCGCCTTCGAGCATGCCTTCAGCTCGTCGGGTTTCTTCGAGTCCATTGCCGTGCGGCGTCTGGAGACGGCCTCGGGAAAGACCTTGCTCCCCGTCGTCGAAAGACTGGTGTTCGAGCCGGACGAGGAAAAGGAATTGCTATTCGTCGCCGTCAAGACCGGCGAACACAAGTTGGAATGTAACACGGCGCTGCACTTCGGCCTCGGTCCCTGGGCCGCCAACGGCACTATTGTCGTCCAATAAGGCGGAGCGCCGTCGAATTAACCAGAGCGGACTCGGCCTGCTCGACGAGGCGCCGCGCCAGATCCCGATCGTAGCGGCGCCCGACGTTCTGGTGGTGGGCGGTGGCTCGGCCGGGCTGGCGGCCGCCGTGGCGGCGGCCCGGGCCGGCGCCGATACGCTGCTGGTGGAACGCTACGGCTACCTCGGCGGCTTGGCCTCGGGCGGCCTGATCATCCTGCTGCTCACCCTGGACGACGGCGCCGGCAATCAGGTCATTGCCGGCCTCTGCCAGGAATTGGTGGAACGCCTGGAGAGCCGCGGCGCCGCCGTCTACCCCGGGCCTGAACAGTGGAACTCGAACGACAGCGCGCTGATCGAGCATTTTCGCCAATGGGGCCTGGTTTGGGGCAGCGGCGAGGACCGCCTGCGCTATGCCGTGGCCTACGAGCCGGCCGAATTCAAGTTCATCGGCGACCAGATGGTGGCCGAGGCCGGCGTGCGGATGCGCTTCCATTCCTGGGCTACCGACGTGGTGCTCGAGGGCGAGCGCATCAGCCATGTGGTGCTTGAAAGCAAATCCGGGCGCCAGGCCGTTCAGCCCCGGGTGGTGATCGACACTACCGGCGATGGCGACCTCATCCACTTCGCCGGCCTGCCCCACGAGAGGGCCGAGGTGCACGCCTTTCGCTGGTACCGCATGGGCAACGTCGAGGCCCCGGAGAAGGCTATCGAAGCGGCCGCCGGCGAGCATTTCCCGACGCTGGGCGGGCGCTTTTTCCGTACCCCGGGGAAAGGGCGCACGCTGATGCCCTGGGGCATGGCGGACCACGTCGAGCGCCGCATCGATGCCACCTCGGTCGAGGACTTGACCTACGCCGAGATCGAATCGCGGCGCCTGATGATGACCCAGATCGAGCGCCTGCGCGCCGAGGCGCCGGGCTTCCAAGAGGCCTACCTCAACGACGCCGCCGAGCAACTCGGCATCACCGAGACCCGCCGTCTGATCGGAGACTACGTGCTGGGCGGCGAGGACTTTGAAAAGCCCTTCCCCGACACCATCGCCGTGACCGGTCATTGGACGCGCTACGACCGGCGCTTCCATATCCCCTACCGCGCCCTGATCTGTCAGCGCTTGCGCAACTTCATCGCCGCCGGGCGCTGCATCTCCGTGGCCCAGCGGGTGCACAACGCGACCAAGGAGATCCCCGCCTGCATGGCCACCGGCCAGGCCGCCGGCATCGCCGCCGCCCTGGCCGCGGCCGCCGACGGCGACGCCGTGGGAGTCGACACAGCGGCTTTGCAGAAAGCCCTGACCGAAGCCGGGGCTATCCTCGAGGTCTAGCGCCAATCAGGCGCCAGGCCCTCGACCATGACGCCGTTGGCGTCCTTGGGATGAACCAGCCAGCGTGCCGAATCTTCGGGCTCGAGGGCCGGGCGATCGATGACGCGCATGTGGTTTTCCTTGAGCTCGGAGGAGCTGGCTGCGACGTCGGCAACCTCCACCGCCAAGTGATAAAAACCCTCTCCCGACTGGGCCAGGCGGCGCGCCACGGCGTTCGACATGTCGGATTTGTCATAGGGCTCGATGAGTTCGATCGACATCTCGTCGGGCGTGCCGCCGACGGAAAGAAAGATGCTGCGAATACCCTCGACCTCGACCTCCAGTTCGGCATAGCGCTTGAGGCCGAAGCGCTGGCTCCAGAATTTCTCGGCCTCGGCGATGTCCTCGACGACGATGCCGATATGGCTGATACGCTCAAACATGTTCTTTTCCTTTGCTCTCGGTCCGGGTTTTCTCGATAGCACCGTCCGCAAACCCCGCGATGACGGCCAGGAACGGTTCCGCGAAGTCGCGCAGCTTGGCCGCGCCGACGCCGTGGACCTCGGCGAATTCACTTTCATTGGCCGGGCGGCGGCGCGCCATGTCGGCCAGGGCCCGGTCGGCGAAGATGACGTAGGCCGGCACGCCGCGTTCATGGGCCAGCTCGAGCCGGCACTCCTTGAGGGCATTGAACAGCTCCGTGTCGGTGTCGCTGAGCTCCGAGACCACGGCGCTCTTCTTGGCTGTCTTGGGCCGCCCGCTCTTGAAGGTGTCACGGCGGTAGCGGAAGGTTTCCTCGCCGCGCGCCAAGGCTTGGCCGCGCCGCGCGATGCTAAGGCCACCGTAGCCCTTGATATCGAGCTCGAGAAACCCAGCCGCCACCAGTTGGCGCAGGATCGAGCGCCACTCGTCCTTGGCCAGCTCCTGGCCGGCGCCATAGTCGGGCAGACCTAGGTGGCCCATGCTGCGCACCTTCTCGGTGTCGGCGCCGCGCAGGATGTCGATGAGGTGGGCGGCGCCGAAGCGCTGACCGGTGGCGGCCACAACTGAGAGCGCCTGCTTTGCCACTTGGTTGCCGTCCTCGACCTCGGGCGGGTTCTCGCAGACGTCGCAATTGGCGCAAGCCGCGGGACTCTCGCCGAAATAGCCCAGCAACGCCTGGCGCCGGCATTCCGGCGTCTCGCAATAGGCGATGAGGGCGTCGAGGCGCTTGTGCTCGCGACGCCGGTGATCCTCGTCGCCACCTTCGTCGTCGATGAACATACGCCGCATACGGATATCGTCGAGGCCGTAGAGCATCTGCGCCTCGGCCGCCAGGCCGTCGCGCCCGGCCCGGCCGATCTCCTGGTAGTAGGCCTCGACGCTGCCCGGCAGGTCGGTGTGGAAGACGTAGCGCACGTCGGGCTTGTCGATGCCCATGCCGAAGGCGATCGTCGCCACCATGATGACGCCGGGCTCGGTCATGAATATGTCCTGGTTTCTGGCGCGATCGGTTTTTTCCATGCCGGCGTGGTAGGGCAGCGCCTGCAAGCCCTGGCTACCGAGAAACTGCGCCGTCTCCTCGGTCTTCTTGCGCGACAGGCAATAGACGATGGCGCTGGCACCGGCCCGGGCCTGGGCGAAATCGGCCAATTGGCGTTTGCCATCGCGGCGCATCTCGACACCCAACCGGATGTTGGGCCGGTCGAAGCCGGAGACGAAGATCTCGGCCCGGCCGTCGAACAGCTTGGCCGCGATATCGGCCCGCGTGGTCTGGTCGGCGGTGGCCGTGAAGGCGGCCAGGGGGACGCCGGGAAAGAGCGCGCCCAGGCGCCGGAGATCCTCGTACTCGGGCCGGAACGAGGGGCCCCAGCGCGAGATGCAGTGGGCCTCGTCGACGACCACAAGGCGAACCGGCAGCTTGGCCAGCGCCGCCAGCATGCGCTCCGTCATCAAACGTTCGGGTGCGATGTACAAGAGCGGCGCATCACCCGCCACGACACGCCGCCAGCTGGCCACGTTGGTGGGCCGGTCGCGTGAGGAATTTATGGTCTCGGCGGCCACGCCGGCCAGCCGCAGCGCCGCCACCTGGTCCTCCATCAGGGCCACCAGCGGAGACACCACCACGGTGAGGCCGCCCTGCATCAGGGCCGGGATCTGGAAACACATCGATTTGCCCGAGCCCGTGGGCATCACCGCCAAGGCATTGGCGCCCGAAAGCAGCGCCGACACCACGGGCTCCTGCCCGGGCCGGAAACCGTCGAAGCCGAAAACCTCGGCAAGGATGCGTGCAGGTTCGTTGGGGAATATCTCGTTCATGGACGAAGACTAGCGCATTACCGGGCTTACGCGGCAAAGCAATGTCTTGAGATTGATCTGGTCCGAGATCGGGTCTCGCTGGCTGGCGTCGGTGAGGAAGTTGACCGAGGGCCAGGGGTTGAAGGGTTGGCGCTCGCCCCAGCCCAGGGGTACGTAGACGGCGTGGCGCCGGATGCCCGGCGTCAGCCAGGCGATGGCTTCCAGGCTGCCGCGGGTGGTTTCGATCTGCACCCGGGCACCATCCTTGATGCCCTTCTCGGCTGCCAGTTCGGGGTGCATCTGGGCGTAGAGGTCGGGCCACATTTCCTGGGCCTGCCAGAAATGGTGGGTCCAACTGTGAAAATGCGCCGCCGAGGCGCGGCCGGTGATCAGCTCATACTCGTACCCCTGGGCGCGCAGCGCCGCGCCGGCGCTATCTTCGGGCTGGCGGATGCGGGCCGGCGTTGCCCCCACTGGCATGGCATGGAAGGGCGACAAAACGCCTGGCTCGTCATCGCCCAGCAGGAGCTCGAGGTGCGGCAGATCGATGCGCTGTTCGCGTTCGGAGTAGAATTCCGGCAGCGCCGAGAGGCCGAGGCGGGCGAAGCGGTCTTCGAGCGCCCGGGTCCAGAATTCGAGCCGGCCCGAGGGCGTGGGAAAGCGTTTGCCGTCAACACTCGGCTCAAGATAAAGCGTCTCCTGCTCCGCCGCCTGTTCGTCGGCCAGTGGGAATCGCAGCCAGCGGTGCGGCGTCGAGCGCAGGCGCCGAGTGGTGCAGCCCCGGATGTCGCTGTTGTCGGCGCAAAGCTTGTCCCAAAAGACGGCGGCATCCTTGTATTTTTCCCGCAGCACGTCTTGATAGCCGAACCGCTTGCCCAGCTCGATCCAGATCCAGCCATCCGTTCGCGCCTCGCCCGGCGGTTCGATCAGCTTGTCGATCCAGACCAGACGGCGGTCGTCGTTGGCCCGGTTGATGCCGCCCTTCTCGATGCCCGTGGCCACCGGCAGCAGATAATCGGCGAAGGCCGAGGTCTCGTTCTCGAACAGATCGATGTGGACCACCAGGTCGAGCGCCCGGAAGGCCTGGCGCACGGCGTTCTGGTCGGGCAACTGGCCCAGCGGGTTGTTGCCGCTGATCAGGGCGCGGATGGGGTAGGGCTTGCCCTCGGCCATGGCGGACAGCCAGTTGGCCGGGTTGCGCCGCACCATGGGCCGGGAGATGGCGGCGGCACGATGCTCGGGCATGGCGGCGCTGATGGGCGTGCCCGAGGCCATGTTGAAATAGCCGCCGCCCGGGCGCCCCCAATTGCCGGTGATGGCGGCCAGGAACATCAGCACGCGGTTGGTCTGGACCGAGTTGCTGTGCTGGTTGATGCCGCGGCTGGCGAAGATCATGCAGCCATCGGCGGCGGCCATTTCCTCCGCCAGGCGGCGAATCTCGTCTGCCGGCAGGTCGCAGATCGGCGCCGCCCAATCGGCGTCGTAGCCGCGCTCGTCGATGAAGTCGCGCCAGGCCGCGAAACCTTCCACCCAGGCCTCGCAGAACTCCTGGTCGTGCAGCTCGTGGGCCAGAATGTGCTGGGCCAGCGCCAGGCCCAGCGCCATGTCGCTGCCCGGACGCAGCGCCAGCCAGCGATCGGCCTTGGCAGCGGTGACGGTGTAGCGCGGGTCGATCACGACCATGGGGATGCGGCTCTGGATACGCCAATCGTTGACCATGCCGAAGTAAACCGGCCGGGTCTCGGCCTGGTTGTCGCCGAAATAGACCAGCATGCCGGTCCGGCCGATGTCGCTGGGCACAAAACTGTTGGGGATCAGCACCGTGCCCTGGGTCAGGGTATAGGCGATCGACTTGCCGGTGGCGCACAAGGGTTCCGTGCCCTCGACGTTGGGCGTGCCGAAAAGCCGGCCGAAGAGATGGACGTAGCCGCGGTTGGTCATGATGCCGGACCGGGTGCCGGAAAAGATGGCCAGGGATTCCGTGCCATACCGGGCCGCGGTTTCCTTAAGTTTGGCGGCGATCTCGTCCAGCGCCTGGTCCCAGGAGATGGCTTCGAAACGGCCTTCGCCACGTTTGCCGATGCGCTTCATGGGATGCTTCAGGCGGCGCGGGTCGTGGTACTGCTGCAGCGTCATCTGCGACTTGGCGCAGATCCGGCCGCCCAGCACGGGATCGTCGTCGTTGCCGCTGACCTTTACCAGGCGGCCGTCGCGCAGGTGGAACTTGAGCGAACAGGAATTGAAGCAGATGTTGCAGCCGCCCGGCTCGACCCGGTTGGCGAGCCGCGCCTCGGGCGCCGTGCCGTAGGGGAAAGCGGCGTCCGAACGCCGCGGCCCGCGGCCGGCCCAGGCCGAGCGGGTGAGTGCCGGCGGTGCCAGCTCGGCCGCCGGCTTGGCACTTTCGAGATAGAGCGTCGACGGCCCCAGCAGGTAGCTGTCATGGTCGCGCACCTGGCGGCCGGCCTGGGCCGCCTCGGCCAGCAACTCGTCGCGCTGGCCCAGGCGAATGGCCAGGCCGGGGCAGACGGCGGCGCAGGCCGTGGTCTCGCCGCGCCCACGGCGGGCGGCACAGAGGTCGCATTTGACCGCGTGGTGGCCCTCGGCATCGAAACCGATGGCGCCGTAGGGACAGGAGACCACGCATTCGCCGCAACCCGTGCAGCGGGATTCGTCGATGCTTACGACGCCGCTGGCAACGTCGCGGCCGATCGCCTGGGGCCGCACGGGACAGGCCCGCAGGCAGGCCGGACGCTGGCAGTGCTGGCACATGACGGGCAGGAACTGCAGCGCCGGCACCGCGCCACCTTGCAGCCAGACTACCTTGTTGCGGCGCTCGCCGGGGCCCAGGCCGTGCTCCTGCTTGCAGGCCGCCTCGCAGCTCTTGCAGCCGGTGCAGCGTTCGAGCTCGATGGCCAGGGCGAGCCGGCTCATGCGCCCCAGGCGGCCACATGCCACCAGTGAACGTCACCGCCATCAGCCACGTAGCCGGCGAAGAAGGTCACCGTGACGACGTGAACGATGAGGCCGGCGAACAACAGCCAACCGGCGATCATGTGGAGCTGGCGCCAACGCGAAAGCTCCAGCCCGGCGGCACGACGGGCGCCCAGCAGGCCGGCCTCGGCCCGCACCAGGCGCTGATAGGCCAGGGTCAGGCCGGGGTGGCGCAGCCAGTGCCCGGGCCCGGGCGAAAAGATGGCTTCTTCGGCCGCCGGGTCGAGGCTCGCCAGCAACTTGCGCTTGCGCTCCAGGAGTTCGGCCAAGGCGACCCGCTCGGGCGCGCCCTCGAAGGTCCGAGGCCGCGAGGCCATGACGCCCGCCAGCTTGTCGGCAACTTTGATGCGGGCCCGCATGCCTTGGAGCAGCAGCACCAGGGCCAATAGCAAGAGCAACACTGGCGGCCGGCCCCAGTGGCCGGCAGCATGAACCACCACCAGCACCAGACCGGCCGCCCCGGCCAGGACGTGGGCCACAAACCAGGGCCGAGGCGAGGCCCCGTTCCGCTTGGCCAGGGCAAAGACGGCCGGCAGCGCCAGCAACAGGGCGCCGGCGACGCCGACCAGATAGAGCGGCGCACTGCCGGCCAGACGCCAGACCGGCGGCAGCAGCGGCAGCAGCACGGTGTGGCCGACCAGCGCCAGGGCGCAAAGGCCGGCCAGGGCCAGCACGGCGGGGCGGCCCAGGGCCGGCCGCTCAGGTGGCATGGCGCCCGGCCTCGAGCTGGCGGATGGCGGCGTCGCGGGATTCCTTGACCAGGATACGGCCGGCGGCCTCGGCCGCGACCGCATCGCGGGCCAGCACGGCCTTATGGAAATCCCGCCAGATGCGCGCCGAGCGCCGCCGCCGGGTCGGCGTGGCCAGACCCAAGGCCGAATAACGCACGGTCTGGCGTGACAACGAGCGCAGCAGCTCATAGAGCCGTTCGTTGCCCGAGCTTTGCCCCAGGAAGAGGCTGAGGCGGAAGCTGATGGCGAGGTATTCCTCGGCGCTGCCGTGCTCGCGTGCCAGGCGGCCCAGGCGCTCGACCCAGTCTTTGACCGGGGCCCACTGTTCGGCTTCGAGCCGTTCCATGGCCAAGCTGATGCAGAGCCCGACCAGGGTGCCGCGGATGTCGAAGATGTCGGTGACCTCTTTTACCGTCAGCGAGGTCACCTGGGCGCCGCGGCGCGGCAGGATTTCGATCACCCCATCGCGTTGCAAAAGCCGCAGCGCCTCGCGCACCGGACCGCGGCTGACCTCGAAGCGCCCGGCGATGTGCTGCTCCAGGACGCGCTGGCCGGGCTGGTAGGTGCCGGCCAGGATCTCTTGGCTCAGGCGCTCGGCGATCTGTTCCGAAAGCGACAGCGGCCTGGCCTCGGGTACCAGGCGCCAGTCGAGATCGAGGGTGGCTTCCGAGAGTGCCCCGGTTTCCTGTGGTGCCTCCAAGCCCTTCCCCTCAATAAGTCGTCGGCCAGGTGCGCATCTCGTGGCGGCCCACCCCGCCCGTGATGTCGCGGCGATGGAAGTCCAGCGCCTCGATCAGGTATTCCCGGGTGCGGCGCGGGTCTATGACGTCCTGGGCGCCAAAGCAGCGCGCCACGTCGTAGGCCGAGGAATCGCGCTGCATGGACTGATAGAGCTCCTCGTAGCGCTGGGGGTCCGATTGGGGCGTCACGCCGTGAACCACGCTGACGCCGATGTCGGGGGCCATGAAGCTCACCTCGGCGGTGGTCCAGGCGGCGATCTCGTCGGAATTGCGGCCACCGCCCATATTGAGGAAGGCCTGGCCGTAGGTCTTGCGCATGATGATCGAGATCCTGGGCACCGAGCAGAGCTGCAGGGCATGCATGAAGTTCATGATCTTGCCCGGCGCCTTGCGCCGCTCGCCCTCGAGGCCGACGAGAAAACCCGGCGTATCGACCAGCAGCACGACGGGAATGTTGAAGCTGTCGCAAAGCACCAGGAAGCTCGTCACCTTGTCGCAGGAATCGACGTCCATGGCGCCGCCCTTGACGCGCGGGTTGTTGGCCACGATGCCCACCGGGTGGCCGTCGAGGCGGCAGAGCCCGGTCACGGCGACGCGGCCGAAGCGCCCTTTCAGGGGAAAGAAGCTCTCGCGGTCGACCATGGCCTCGATGACGCGGTGCACGTCGTAGGTCTTCTGGCGCTCCTCCGGCACCAGATCGAGCATGGCGGCGCTGGCCGTCTCGGAACCCGCCGGCACGGCGGCGCGCGGCGGTGCCTCGCCGTGGTGGCTGGGCAGATAGGAAAGGAAACGGCCCACCGCCTCGAGGGCTTCCTCGTCGCTTTCCGTGGCCAAGTCGATCATGCCGGTGGTCTCGGCGTGCAGGCGCCAGCCGCCCAATTCCTGGGGATCGATGTCTTCCGAGATGGCCAGCGAGGTGACGCGGGCGCTGGAGACGGCGAGCTCGGCGCCCTTGCGCATGACCACGAAGTCGGAGAGCGCGGCATACCAGCTAGAGGAGCCGTAGCAGGGCCCCAGCACGGCCGAGACCCAGGGCACCTCGCGCCGGCGTATGTACTGTTCCGGGTCCTGCCCCATCAGGCCCATGGCCACGGCGCCCATGACGTCGGGCATGCGGGCGCCCGAGGATTCGCCGAGGTAGACGATGGGCATGCCGGTGCGGGTGGCGGTGTCCTTGATGAAGGTGATTTTTTTGGAATTGATGCTGTTGGACGAGGCGCCCTTGACGGTGAGATCGTTGGACGCGATGGCCACGCGGCGCCCAGCGATGCGGCCGAAGCCCGTGACCTTGCCGTCGGCCGGAGTGATCTCCAGGTCGTCGGGATTGAGCGAGGTGGCAAACAGGCCGACCTCCTTGAAGGAGCCCTTGTCGAGCAGGCGGTCGAGGCGCTGGCGGGCATTGAGTAGTCCGCGTTCGGCCCGCGCCGCCAGGCGTTTTTCGCCGCCCATGGCCAGCGCCGCCTGGCGCCGGCGCGCCAGTTCGGCAACGCGTTCTTCGTGGGGCATCGGGGCACCTCGTCTGCCGTGATCTCGCGACCCCAGTGAACCAAGTCAATAATCAGATTGTCAACAATCTTCTTGACAGGCCCGGCGTCCGGACGCCTAAACTCGGGGCAAAAGACGGCGGACGGGAGGAGCCATCGGGCCATGAGCTGGCAGCCGGAAATCGAGGAAATCGAGCGCCGCCGTCAATTTGCCCTGGCGCTGGGCGGCGAGGAAGCCATCCAGCGCCACCACGACACGGGCAAGATGACGGCCCGCGAACGCATTGCCGAGCTCCTCGACGAAGGCAGCTTCCGCGAGCTGGGCGGCCTCACCGGCACGGGCAACTACGATGCCGAGACGGGCGAGCTGATCGACGTGCGCCCGGCCAATTCGGTGATCGGCAAGGGCCGCGTGGGCGGCCGGCGGGTGCTGGTTTCGGCCGACGACTTCACCATCCGCGGCGGCTCCTCGGAATCGGCCATCGCCGAAAAATGGATCTACATCGAACGCCAGGCCGTCGATATGGGGGTGCCGCTGGTGCGCCTGGTCGACACCGCCGGCGGCTCCGTCAAGCTGCTGGAAAAGCAGGGCGCCACCAAGCTTCCCGGCTATCCCGCCTATGCCGTGCTGGATCTTCTGGGCAAGGTGCCGGTGGCGGCCGTGGCACTGGGCTCTTGCGCCGGGCTGGGTGCCTGGAAGGTGGCCGATGCTCATTTCTCTGTCATGGTCAAGCATACCTCCCAGCTCTTCGCCGCCGGCCCGCCGGTGGTGGCGGCCGGCATGGGCCAGGAAATCAGCAAGGAGGAACTGGGAGGTTTTGCCACCCACGCCCGTGGCTCGGGCGTGGTCGATAACGAGGCCGAAAACGAGGCCGACGCCATCGCGCAAGCCCAGCGCTTCCTTTCCTACCTGCCGCAGAACGTCAACCGGCTGCCGCTGCGCCAGGAGTGCCACGATGATCCCGAACGCCGCGAGGAGGGGCTGCTCTCCATCGTCCCGCGCCAGCGCCGCCGGGTCTACAAGGCCCGGCGCATCATCGAGATGGTGCTGGACGAGGGCTCGATCTTCGAGATCGGCCGCCACAACGGGCCCTCGGCAATCTCCTGCCTGGCGCGCCTGAACGGCCATCCGGTGGGCGTGCTGGCCAACGACCCCTACCATTACGGCGGCGCCATGACGCTGCGTTCGTCGCAGAAAATCGAGACCTTCGTCGATCTCTGCGACACATTCCACCTGCCGCTGGTGAGCTTCTTCGACCAGCCCGGCGTACTCATCGGGCGCGAGGCCGAAGAAGCCGGCACCGTGCGCGCGGCGGTGCGCGCCATCAGCGCCATCGAACAAAGCATCATGCCCTGGTGCACCATCGTCGTGCGCCGCGCCTTCGGCGTTGCCGGCGCCGCCCACGGCCGCCTGAGCGGCATCAACATGCGCTACGCCTGGCCTTCGGCGAGCTGGGGCTCGATCCCCATCGAGGGCGGTGTGGCCGCCGCCTACCGGCGCGAGCTGGCCGACCACCCCGAGCCCGAGGCCCGGTTGGAGGAATTGGAGAACCATTTCGCCCGCTTCACCTCGCCCTTCCGCACGGCCGAGCGTTTCGGCGTCAACGACGTCATCGACCCGCGCGAGACGCGCTCGTTGCTTTGCGAATGGGTCGAGGACGCCTACCAGCAGCTGCCCGAGACGGTCGGGCCCAGGCGACGCACCATGCGGCGCTAAGAAAAAATGACCTTCATCGCCGGCTACGAACTGACCTGGGCGGCGCGCCAGTACCGTGACCACGAGGCCCTGGTGTTCGGCGAGCGCCATGGCGTCGACCCGGCGATTTAGGCGCCAAAGAACAGTAGAATAAACCTCTTGATCTGGGGAGGCGGCATGGCACGCAGGGCTTTGGTGACGGGCGGAAACCGCGGCATCGGGCGGGCCATTGCGGCCGGCCTGGCTGAGCGGGGCGATGACGTGGTCATCGCTTGTCGCGATCTTGCCGAGGGTCGCAGCGTGGCCGAGGGCATGGCAGGCCGGGCGGTCGGGTTCGACCTCAGGCAGCCGGAGAGCATCGATAGGGCGGTGGCCGAGGTCGGCGACGTCGATATCCTGGTCAACAATGCCGGCGTGATTTTCAGCGAGCCCATGTTGCCCCATCCCCGGCACTTCGAGGAAACCATGGCCGTCATGGTGGCGGGCCCCTACCACCTCATCCGCCTTTGCGCCCTGGCCAAGATGCGTAACGGCTTCGGCCGCATCGTCAATGTCTCCTCGGGTTGGGGCAGCTTTGCCGAAGGCCTGGCCGGACCGGCCGCCTACGACGTGGCCAAGGTCGCCTTGAACGCACTGACGCTGGTGCTCTCGCGCGAGTTGCCCGGGACCATCAAGATCAACGCCATGTGTCCGGGCTGGGTCAGAACCCGCATGGGCGGAAGCGCTACCACGCTCAGCCCCGAGGAGGGCGCCGACACCGCGCTGTGGCTGGCGAGGTTGCCCGATGACGGCCCCAGCGGCGGTTTTTTCCGCCAGCGCCAGGCCATTGATTGGTAGGCCCGGCCTGGCCGGAGCAGCGACAGGGAGAGCGCCGGTATGAGTATCGATTTGACGCCCGAACAAGTTCAGATCCGCGATGGCGTCAGCCGTCTTTGCGCCGATTTCGGGGATCAGTACTGGCTGCAGCGGGATTGCGACGGACGCTTCCCCGAGGAATTCTGCCGCGCCATCGCCGACCAGGGATACATGGGGATCGCCATGCCCAGCCAATACGGCGGGGCCGGTCTGGGCATCACCGAGGCCGCCATCCTGATGCAGGAGATTTCGCAATCCGGAGCCGGCAACGGCGGCGTCTCGTCGGTCTCGATCGGCATCTTCGGTCTCAATCCGGTGGTGCGTTTTGGCAGCGAGGAACAGAAAGCGCGCATGCTGCCACCGGTTATTGCCCGCCAAGACATCGCCTGCTTCGGCGTCACCGAGCCGGACACCGGCCTCGATACCACCCGCCTCAAGACCCGGGCCGTGCGCCAGGGCGACCGCTACGTGGTGTTTGGTCAGAAAACCTGGATCACCACCGCCCAGGTGGCCAACAAGATCATGCTCATCGCCCGCACCCGGGAGGCCAGCGAGACGGTGCGCCCGATAGACGGCCTCAGCCTCTTCTACACCGACCTCGACCGCTCCAAGGTCGAGATCCGACCGATCGAGAAGATGGGCCGCGCTTGCGTCGATTCGAACCAGGTCTTCTTCGACGGCCTGGAAATTCCGGTGGAGAACCGCATCGGCGAGGAGAACAAGGGATTTCGCTATCTGCTGCACGGCATCAACCCGGAACGCATCCTGATCGCCGCCGGACTGGTGGGCCTGGGCCGGGCGGCGCTGCACAAGGCATGCGAATACGCCAAGCAGCGCGTGGTCTTCGACCGGCCCATCGGCATGAACCAGGCCATTCAGCACCCGCTGGCGAAGAGCTGGGCCGAACTCGAGGCGGCCAACCTGATGGCCTTTCGGGCAGCAGAGCTTTACGACCGGGGCGAGGATTGCGGTGCCTTGGCCAACGCCGCCAAATATCTCGCCGGCGAAGCCACCTTCAAGGCCTGCACCAACGCCATCCTGGCCCACGGCGGCATGGGCTATGCCAAGGAGTATCACGTCGAGCGCTATCTGCGCGAAGCCCTCATCCACCGCATCGCGCCGATCACGCCGCACCTCATCCTTTGCTATATCGCCGAGCGGGTTTTGGGCCTGCCCAAGTCGTATTGAGGGGAGGCGCCGGGGGGCGGGGGGCTCGAATTTGGCGGCGGGTTCGGTTTTTTGTCCGCTTTGGGCGCGGCCCCGAATAAGTCGAACCCCCCGAAAAACCTGGCGCACCCGACAGGATTCGAACCTGTGACCTCTGCCTTCGGAGAACTCGGGATACTTGAGCGGTGCCGTGAAAAGCAAGGTTTTTGGCGTGACCAAGCGCCGCATGAGGCACTATTTGACGCTGGTAGTGACCTGCCCCCAAGGTTTGTACCACATCCTAAGTTAGTCTGTTTGCCATCCGTTCTGAGGCCCGTTTCGGCCGTAGCCCATCAATAGCGAAGGCTGGAACGGGCCGGTGGTGCAGAATACCCAGTGTTGGGTATCGCTGTGGTCTTCCTGTATGCGGCGACCATCGAGTTCTACTTGGATTGGCTGGAGGAACGGGACGGCGACTACGACGACGGTATCTTCGGATCGCTCGCCTCGGGCCTGGTGATGACCCTTTTGGCCCAACCAACCAGAATGCTACAATCCCGCCCTCGGAAGTTTACAGGACGAAAGAGGCATGGGTTTGATGACCACGGTTGAGCTTGAACTGGAAATGGACGCGCCGCCACAGGCCCAGGAGAAGGAACGGAAGTGCTTACACTGTCGGGACGAGTTCACAAGCCGTTGGAATGGGGAGAGGGTTTGTAGGCGGTGCAAATCGAATAGCTTTTGGCAAGGTAGCGTGGAGGCGTTCCTGGAGTTATAATCCCCGGTGTCCTGACGGGACCGTGACGACTATCACATCCCTATGAGACGGACTATGATCTAAAGGACTGAGGGAAACCCCCAGGGCCGTGCGAACGGTCGCAACCCAACTGAAGCAGGAGACTGGACATGAGTGATAGCAGTGCAGGCATTGAGCAGAACGGTAA
>Ga0187833_10003308_pt1 | contig 16462 bp, 16 predicted proteins | sample ETNtaG_37_FD_167968 | JGI IMG/M metagenome (GOLD analysis project Ga0187833, IMG submission 167968) | Marine microbial and viral communities from oxygen minimum zone, Eastern Pacific Ocean - ETNP2014_SV_400_PacBio MetaG (Illumina Assembly) | ecosystem: Environmental > Aquatic > Marine > Hypoxic...
CGATTTACCAAAAATTACCTAATAAATATAGTTTCTTGTAATAGGCGTCGATTTTAATTCTTTTGATAACTGAAATTGGAATACAACCTGCTGACCCCATTTAAATTCCATTTCACATCCAGTTAAATAAAATTCCCATATTCTAAAAAATTTCTCATCAAACATTTCTAAAATCTTGTCTTTTTTACTCAAAAACCTTTCTTTCCAATGCCTTAATGTAAGAGAATAATGTAATCTTAAAACCTCTAAATCTGAAATAATTAGACCAGACTTTTCAATTGGATTAACTAATTCACTTAAGCTTGGTGTATAGCCTCCAGGAAAGATATATTTTGTAATCCAGGGTTGTGGGTCTCTTGGAGGATTTACAGAACCTATTGTATGTATTAAGGCAACTCCATCATCATTAAGTAGATTTGACAATTGTTTAAAATATTTTTTATAGAACTTTCTTCCCACATGTTCAAACATGCCAACACTAACAATTCTATCAAACTTTTCATCCATCTGGCGATAGTCTATAAGTCTGAATTCAACTTGATTTTCTAAGTTCATATCTTTTGCTTTTTTTTTACTATATTCAAATTGATTTTCAGATAATGTTATACCAACAACTTTACATTGAGTTTTTTTTGCTATTTCTATTGCAAGCGATCCCCAACCACTCCCTATATCTAAAACTCTTTGGTTAGGTTTTAAATTAAGTTTTTTTATAATATGATCAATTTTATTATTTTGAGCTTCTTCCAAAGAATCATTTTCGTCTTTAAAATATGCACAAGAGTATTGCCTCTTAGGATCTAAAAAAAATTCATATAAACTTTCTGAAATATCATAATGATGAGCAATATTTTTCTTTGATTTTTTAACAAAATTATAATTTGTAAAAAATCTATATGATCCCCTTAAGCTGTTTAAAAGTTTACTAAATATATTTATTTGAGACCTACCTACACTTTTAAGGAAAATATCTAAAAAATCAGATAAAGTTCCATTTTCAATTCTTAACAATCCATCAGAGTATGCTTCTCCAAAATATAAATCTGGATAAAACAAAAGTTTATAATGAAGTTTTTTATCTAAAAGTTTAAGTGTAATTGGATTTTCTTTTTTCGGTTTACCAATTATATATTTGTTTGAATTTGCATCTATTAAAACAAATCCATCTTTTTTAATTATTTTTTCTAAAAATCTTGCAAGATACATTTTATGCCGTATTTAAATTGTTTATATTAAAATCTAATTTATCTAATTCTTCAAACAATTTTTTTTTATTATTTTCGGATAATAGACTAAGAGTAGGTAAAACATTATTATAAGCACTATCTTTTTGAGATAGCAAAGTGTGTAATGCTGAAATTAGATTAAATTGTTCAAAAACTTTTCTAACAGCACAAAGTTTTTCATTAATTATCGAATCTTTTCCTTTTTTATAGTCGTCATACACTTGTCTTGCTAATGGAGCAGTAACATTACATGTTGCAGTTATTATTCCCGAACATCCCAACTTTAAGCTTTTTAATAATTTACTTTCTGATCCTGGAAGTACTGAAAAATTTTTTATTTTTAATTGTTCAAATAAATTATAAGAGCTATCTTTTACTCCTACAATTTGATTTGGAAATTTTTTTACTAATTTTTCTACACATTCAATGCTAAATTTATACCCACATAGTTTCTCAAAATTATACAAAATTATTTTACAATCATTTATTTGTTCAACTATTTTTGAGTAATAATTTATTACTTCTTCATCACCATATTTATAATATGCTGGGGGCATTATTAAAAATTCCTTAAAATTTAATGACGTTGATATTTTCATTAAATTTACAGTTTCACTTAAAGAATTTAGCCCCGTTCCTATAATATAACGATCTTGATATTTACTTTTTACTAATTTGTTTATAAATTGAATTTTTTCACTTACTGAGATTAGTTGTGCTTGACCTGTGCTTCCAAAAATTGCAACTCCATGACACCCTAAATCAATTAGGTTTTCTGCATGTTTAATTGTTTTATCAACGTTTAAAGCTAAATTATTATCTAATATAGATAAAGAAGCCGCATAAATGCCTTTAATTTTGCTCATAAATAAAACTTATATAAAAATAAATTTTTAGTAAAGATTATAAAATCTCTTATGAAAATATTAGCAATACAAAATCGAATGGGAATTGGAGACATGGTGATTTTTCTTCCATTTATAGAAGCTATTGCTAAAAAGTATGAAACATCAGTTAGTATTCTTGTTAAAGAAAATTCTAAAGCTTCACAATTCTTAAAAAATATTAAATACATAGACAATATTATTATTTTAGAGCGAAATAATAAAGATGGACGTCATGATGGGTTCCTAGGATCAATTCATCTTATAAATGATTTAAAAAAATTTAATTTTGAAAAAGTTTTTATATTTAATTCCTCTTTAAGATTTAACTTAATTTCTAGATTAGCTGGAATAAATAAAATTTATCAATACCCTTTGTTAAAAAAAAAAAATCAACACATAATTTATGCAGCTCAAGATTTTCTTAATTCAAAATTAAATCTTAATGTTGAAAGTAATCCAGAAATTAAATTAGATGATTTATTAGTTAAAAATTCAAAAAATAAATACAACATAAATATTAATCAAATAAATATTCTTCTTGGTATAGGTGGTTCTGGACCAACAAAAAGAATACCTGCTGAAAAATTTATTCAGTTTATGGAAATGATTATCAAAGAATATGATTGCAAATTTTTTTTGGCCACCGGAACCAAATCTGAAGAGCAATTAATTCTAAATCAAATACTCAAATCTGAATATAATAAAAAATGTGTTCCATTAGATAAATTGAATCTAAATGATATTCTGCCAATTATAAAAAATTGTAAAATAGCAATATGTAATGATTCAAGTTTTAGTCATTTATCAGCTGCATTAGGTGTTCCAACAATTGTTCTTATGTCTGACACACCTCTGCTTTATGGTAGCTACAGTCCTAGAATGTATCCAATTATTCCTGATGGTGCAGAAACAGTGGGACATGACACACTCGGAAAAGATAAAATCAATCCAGAAAAAATATATTATAAATTTAAAAAAATTTTAAATTAGTTAAGATTTTTTAATATTACATCTTTTGATTCATTAACAATTGATGCTAGACGCGTAAGTTCAGGACTTACATCTGGATGTATTTTTTTCATTATTTTTTTATAAGAATTTAATATTTCATCTTTTGTATATTTTTTTTTTGGATCTAAATTTAGTATCTTATAGGCTTCTTCCACAGAAATATTATTTGTATTTAAGTTTTGATTAATGTTATTAAAGTTAAATCTTCCAGAATTTTTTAGTATTCTAAGTAAACTCCAAATTCTAAAAATTTGAAATAAAGATAAACCTGCTTTGGTTTTAATCAAAGGCAATATCATTAATACAAATGGTAAAGAGAATAAAAATCTTCCTGCATATATCATAATAATTGCTAATATTATTGATAAAATAATAGTTATTGATCTAATGCCATTTGAAATTTTTTTACTTGAAGTTTTAACGAACCAATTAAGAAATAAATATACTATGATAAAAATAACAAGTGTTAAGAAAAAAATATTCATGTATTAAATTATAATTATATGAAAATACCACAGCTTGAGAAAAAATCTGAATTAAAAACTTGCCACAATATAAGCTGGGAAGATGATTATAGCTGGGTACATCAGTCAAATATTCTTGATGTACTAAGAGATAGTTCAAAACTTTTGCCAAAAGTTAGAAAATATTTAGAAGAGGAAAATACTTATACTGAGCATCATTTAAAAGATACCAAAGAAGCCCAAAAAAAATTATTCGATGAAATAAAAGGAAGAATAAAACTAGATGATGAATCGCTACCTTATAGAGATAAAGAATATGAGTATTGGATAAAAACAACAACTAAAGGAAATTACTCAATTAAATTGAGAAAAAGAATAGGAACAGAAAAAATTGAGGAAATCTGGAATGGAGATAAAGAGAAAGAAAAATTAAATACTGAATATTTTGGAATTGGTGATTTGGAAGTTAGTTTTAATGATAAATATTTAGGCTATTCGTTAGATTTGAAAGGATCTGAATATTTCACAATTTACATTAGAGACATTTCAACAAACAAATTGGTCACAGAAAAAATAGAAGAAACAAATGGTGAAATTACATTTAGTTTAGACGATAAATATATTTTTTATTCAAAACTAGATAAGTTTCACAGACCAAGAAAAATATTTAGACATAAAATTGGAACATCGTCTATTGAAGACGAATTAATTTTCGAAGAAAAAAGTGAAGCCTTCACTGTTGGAATTGGATTAAGTTCAGATGAAAAATATTTTTTTATATCAACTTCTGGTCATAATACTTCAGAACAATATTATTTTTCAGTAGACGAAGAACAGCCTAAACCAAAATTAATAAAACAAAGAAAGAGAGGGATAATCTATTCTGTAAATTCGTGGAACGGTTATTTTTATAATCATACAAATGAAAATGCTGAAGATTTTAAAATTGACAGATGTAAAGATTTAACTAATCAAAATTGGGAAACTTATATTGCTGCAAAAGATGAGGTTTTAATTGGAGGACTAGTTTTTTTAAATGATTGGGTAATTAGATCAGAAACATCAAATGCACTAGGAAAACTTTTTGTAAAAAATGTAAGCTCAAATATAGAAGAGGAGTTAAAATTCGTAGATGAAAAAGTTATTGTTCCTGGAATTTCACTAATCCAAAGAGATAAGAATACTGATTTAGTGTATTTATCTTATTCATCTCCTAAAACACAAGCTAGAACTTATTTATATAATTTAAAATCTAAGGAAAAAAAATTGGTAAAAGAACAAGAAATTCCTTCAGGTCATAATCCTGATGATTACATTGTAGAAAGATTTGAATGTGCATCATACGATGGAAGAATGGTGCCAATAACAATAACCAGACACAAAAAAACTAAAGTGGATGGTTCTGCTAATTTATTACTTTACGGATATGGATCTTATGGAAACTCTATGTCTCCAAGTTTTTCTTCAACAAGGCTAAGCTTAATTAATAGAGATATTATATGGGTTACTGCTCATATTAGAGGTGGAATGGAAAGAGGAATGAAATGGTGGAAAGAAGGAAAATTATTAAATAAGAAAAATACTTTTGAAGATTTCATTGCTGTGGCTAAGTATTTAATTGATAAAAAGTACACTTCTAAAGGAAAAATAATTGGTATGGGTGGGTCAGCTGGCGGATTAGTAATGGGGGTTGTTGTCAATCAAGCGCCCGAATTATTCTTAGGAATAATTATGGCCGTTCCATTTGTTGATTCATTAACTACTAATTTAGATCACTCTTTACCTTTGACAGTTGGAGAATTTGATGAGTTTGGCAATGCTAAAGAAAATAAGGATCATTTCGATTATATTTATTCTTATGCGCCATATCACAACATTAAAAAAATGGATTATCCACATATTTTAATTACAACAAGTTTAAGCGATAACAGGGTTTTGTTTGATGAACCTGCAAAATTTACTGCAAAACTTAGAGATTATAAAACTGATAATAATTTACTCTTATTAAAAACAGAAATGAATGCTGGACATGGTGGAAAATCTGGAAGAGATGCTGCTATAGAAGAAATTGCACTTGATTATGTTTTTGCTTTAAAAATTACAGACAAATTAAATTAACAACTTCAATTCTTAAGTTTTGTTAATTGCAAGGTTATTATGTTTATTTTTCGCAGTCTATTTTGCAACCTTCAAACATGCTAGGATTGGCACTACCACAAGGAAGGATTGGTGCATTAGCTCCATCTTGAATATATTCTTGCCCTTCTTCATTAGAGAAAGTTCCGATTATTGAAACTTATTAATTACTCATAATATCTTGAAGAGCCAAAATTAGTAACTATATAGATTATGTAGGTTGCTTTAGGGGACCTACAATAAATAGCCTTGCTAACAAAGGAGGATATTATGACAAGTAAGGATCTATCTATATTTAACTCACTAAGACCTTTTTCAGTTGGTTTTGACGATATGTTTGACCAATTTGAAAGTATGTTGGGTAATGGAGGTTTGAGTATGCAATCAAATTATCCGCCATACAACATAAGAAAAACTGGAAAAGACAAATACTCAATTGAAGTAGCTCTTGCTGGTTTTAACAAAAAAGATGTTGAAGTTGAGTTTGAAGACAATTTATTAACTGTTAGAACAAAACAAGTTAGTAAGTCTGAAAATAAAAATGAAGATGGTGAAATCATTCATAAAGGTATTTCACAAAGACAGTTCTCTCGATCGTTTACAATTGCAGATGATGTAAAAGTAAACGTTGCTGAGTTAAAAGACGGTCTTTTGACAATAGCTTGTGAAAGAATTGTGCCAGAATACAAAAAGAAAAAGCTTATTGAAATTAAATAAGTATAAACCTTGCTTGTGGGGAGAATATCCCACAAGTTTTAAATCAACTTATTTTTTTGACATTGTTGCATTTAGAATAAATGCTAGCATCCCAGCAGGAATTAATCCTGTAGTTAACAATAATTTCAAGCTAATTCCAAAATCTGGTATATGAGCTACAAACTGAGGTAACAAAGACATGCCAATACCAAAAGAAAGTGAAAGTCCTAGAATTAATAAATTTCTTTGGTTCATTTTTGATCTCGCTATTAACTTAATACCAGCAGATGTAATTAAACCGAACATAATTATAGCTGCTCCACCAATAACAGACTCTGGCATAGCGGCAATAATTCCGCCAAGTTTAGGAAATAGTCCCATAAGAATTAAAATAATTCCAGCTACTGTTCCCACGTGTCTACTTATAACTCCTGTAAAAGCTACAAGACCCGCATTTTGAGAGTATGATGTATTTGGCATTGCATTGAAAAGAGCTCCAAATGCAGTTCCCACACCATCAGCCATTATACCTCCTGACAGTTCTTTATTGGTTGCTTCTCTATTGTCACCTCCTATTGTTGTGGCACTAATGTCTCCTATTGTTTCAATAGTTGTTACAATTGCCATAAACAACATTAAAATTATTGCTCCAGGAACAAAGTCAATTCCATACTGAAGAGGTGATGGAAATGCAAACCAACTTGCAGAAGCAATTTTTCCATAATTTACCATTCCAAAAAGCATTGCGACTAAGTAACCAGCTATCATTCCAATTAAAATTGAAGCTGAAGAAATCATTCCTTTGCCTTTAATGTTAAAGATTATTGCAACTATTAAAACAGTAAATGCTATAGTTAAATGATTAGTGTTTCCAAAAATCTCCGGTTTGTTATTCATTAACCATCCGCCACCGCCAGCGTACATAAAACCAACTTTAAGCAAACTTATCCCTATCATTAGCACTACTATACCCGTAACTAATGGTGGAAATAAATGTCTTATCGGTTTTAGTATTTTTCCAATAAATATTTGAAATATTCCTCCTATAAAAGCTGCAGTAAAAACTGCACCTAGACCTGCTGCCTTAAATGGCACCATTACTGGAATAAAAGCAAAACTTGTCCCTTGAATGATAGGTAGTCTTGAACCTATATCTTTGTATCCAACAGTTTGAATTACAGTTGCGACTCCCGCTACAAATAATGCCATCTGGATTAGAAATATTTTTTGTTCAGGTGTCTGTCCAAAAATTCCCGCAATAATAATTGGGACGGTAATGTTTCCAGCGAACATAGCTAAAACATGCTGAATCCCCAAAGGTATTGATTGATTTAGTGGGAGTTTTTTATTGCTAGCACCTGATGATTTAAATTTCGATGATCTCGCCCTCGCCATATATCCTCCTAATGTATTTGATTAAGTTATCTTGATTGCGATGAATTGTAAAATAATAATTATATTAGATATTTATCCTTATTAATCATACAAAATAAACGAAAAATGGTTATGATAAATTTACTTAAATAATTAAATACATCCACTTGAGGTAAATCCAACGATTGTACCGTTAGCATTAATTTCAAACTTTCTCTCGCAAGGAATTCCATATTTTTTTGTTTTATAAACTAAAGTTTCATGTCCTATTTCGTTTATATAATCTTCTGTTGGAGAACCTAATTCCATTTTTAATTCTGTAACTTGTTTTCCGATGAATTGACCAAATCTTTCATTTTCTTTTTCTGCTACTTCGTCTGATTTTTTTTTTATTGTTTGACAACCTGATAAAATTAATAAAATTGAAAATAAAGAAATTATAATTTTTGATTTCATTGGCAAATAGTACTACTAAATTATCTCATAATATTAACTTAATAGTTGTAAAAAACACTATTTTAGTAACATTTTATATCATTATTGGCATATTCATTGGGATTTTTTGATTAAAATCAATTACAGTTAAAAAAAATTGGAGGTCTAATGTTAGATAAATACTTTAATTATAAAAAACATAAAACGGATTTTAAAACAGAGGTTATAGCTGGTGTAAGTACTTTTCTTACGATGGCTTATATTATGTTCTTAAATCCAATCATACTTGCCGATGGTGGGTTTGATTTTGGTGGAGTTTTTACAGCTACAGCCCTTGCAACTGCATTGGCATGTTTTATAGCTGCATTTTATGCTAAAACATGGCCCATCGGACTTGCACCTGGAATGGGAATTAATGCATTCATCGCTTACGGTGTTTGTTTGGGCATGAAATACACACCAGCTGAAGCACTTGGTGCTGTATTAGTTGCTGGTGTAGTCTTCTTAATAATTTCATTAACACCAATAAGAGCTTGGTTAATAAACTCTATTCCTAAAAGTTTAAAACTTGGAATTGGAGCAGGGATAGGATTATTTTTAGGAGCAATTGGATTTAATATAATGGGAATACAGATTGCATCAGGAAGCCCTACCATAGTTAAGCTAGGAGATCTTTCTAATCCATTGCTTTTATTGGGTGCTGGAGCATTTATATCAATGATCGTAATGGAGAAAATGAAAATTAAAGGAAACATAATTATCGGAATTGTTGCCTTTAGTGCTATTGCTTGGATTACAGGCTTAGGCGAATTTAAAGGCGTTACGTCTTCTCCACCACCAATGACACACTTGTTTGCGTTTGACTTGGGTGCCGCATTATCAGCTTCAATGGTAACAGTAATTTTTACTCTGTTCTTCATTGACTTCTTTGATACTGCAGGAACTTTAACAAGCGTTGCGAATGTTGCTGGTAAAATTGGAAAAGATGGAAAAATTCAAGATATTGATAAAGCCATGCTTTCAGACAGTGTAGCTACTGTTGCTGGAGCTGTGATGGGTACTTCAACAGTTACAACGTATGTCGAAAGCGGCGCTGGAGTAAAAGCTGGTGGACGAACGGGAATGACTTCACTTGTTATAGGAGTTTTATTCTTGGGTTGTTTATTCTTTGAACCATTAGCAACAAGCCTTCCAAAAGAAATAGATGGGGCTGCATTAATTTACATTGCAACTCTATTCGTTCGTAACATAGTAGATATTGAGTGGGATGATATTGCAGAAGCAGGACCTGCTGTACTTGCCATGATAGCAATGCCATTTACATATTCAATTTCTCATGGAATAGCTTTAGCATTTATTTCTTATGCAGCTGTTAAAATCTTCACAGGAAAAACAGATGTAAGCCCAGCTATTTGGATTATAGCGATTGCGAGCGTAATAAGTTTTTGGGTAGCTTAAAAAATTAAATTTCTAATAAAAGGGGCCAGATTCGTTCTGGCCCTTTGTTTATTTATTGTGTTTCTTTTTTATATCTTCGATTTTAATCTCTTCATAGATCTCAAAAGGTTGAACAATCCATGGATTATCAGGTAATCTTACAGCACAATAATCTGGTTCAAATTTAGATTTCTTTTTTTTCCAAAGTGTGGCTGTTTTAATATCTTCAATTTTATCTTTAATAGGCTCATACTGTTTAAGCCAATCTATGCTTTTATTAAAAGTAATTCCTGTATCAGATAAATCATCACATAGGAGAATTCTTCCTCCCATATTTGGAGCTATTGAGCTCATTTCTCTTGAAAAAACAATTTCCCCTTGCTCGTCTTCAACTCCTTTTCCACTATAAGACTCAACTGCCAAATAGGCACATTTCAATTTGAATACTCTGCTCAATACATCAATCATGGGAGCGGCACCCCTCATAATTCCGATCAATATTGTAGGTTTGTATCCACTTTCATCTATTTGGATTGCTAATTTTTCTACAGTTTCATTATACTCTTCCCAGTTAACTATTAATTTTTCAGACATATATTTCTATAATATTAATTTTTGAAAATTAAAAGTAAAACTGCAAGAACAACTAAAGATAAAAATGAACTAATTAAAATATACAACCTGTGAATGTTTCTTCCTCTTAAATTAAAATAATGCCTCGCTGTTCCCGATAGTAATGCTGCCAAACATAAAATTAACCAGTTATATTTGTGATAAACTATAAAACTGTAGTGACCAGACAGCATAATAAATAATACTAAAAATGTAGAATAATTATTATGAATTGATCTTTGTTTAGCTGCCAAAGACAAGTTGGTATCAAATTTTTCATTTTTTTTACTGCTATTAATTATATTCATTTGATTTGGAATAATGACCGTAAAAACGTTTCCAAACATGTTTGAGCCAATAATTAATCCAACACTTAAAAAAGCAAATTTTGGACCAAATATCTTTGTGAATCCAAATGAAATCACAGCCAAAAATATAAAAATAATTGAAATAAAAATTTTATTATTATTAATTATTTTAGATTTACATAACAAATCATAAACAAACCAAGAAATTACTAGCGACACAACAGAAATTAAGATTGCATATAAAGGCTTAATTTCAAGAATTCTTTTATCAACCATTAAAATTCCGGAATTGTAATAGTAAATAATAATTAAAAGAAGTATTCCTGTTACAAATGTTAAATAACTCTGCCATTTAAAAATTACTAAACTGTTAAGATATTGTGGAGGAGGTGACTTTTTTAGTCTTAATAACTTGTAATAATATCCTGAATGCATTAAATAACCTTCTCCATCAACATCGTCACCTGAAATATCTTTATTAAGTTTATTGTCCAGATAATTGAACAAAAAACTATTTCCTACCCAAAGGACTGCAAATAACACGTGTCCCCATCTAAGAACAACTTCCAGCCACTTCATAGAATATGTTAAAATTTCCATATCAATATTCAATTTTATCTTCTTTGTTTTCCCATAGTTTAAATGCACTTAAAGCCTCATCTCTTAACATTTGATTCATGGGAATTTTTCTTTTTTCTAATTCTTTTGAAATTTCTGAATAAATAAATGAATCATCAAATTTTATTTTTTTTGCATCTTCTCTACTGTTTGCAAAATAAATATTGTCAACATGCGCCCAATATATTGCTGACAAACACATAGGACAAGGTTCGCAACTTGCATATAAATCACAGCCTGAAAGGTTAAATGTATCTAATTTTTTACAAGCTTCCCTTATTGCAACAATTTCGGCATGAGCGGTTGGATCATTTGACGAAGTAACTTGATTTGAGCCTTCTGCAATAATTTCGTTTTCTTTGACAATTACACAGCCAAAAGGTCCTCCTGTTCCTTTCACACTTTTTACTGAAAGTTCAATTGCTTTTAACATAAAATTATTTTTTGAAGTCATTTATTCCCAGTGTCTATTATACTTAATCCTATTTTTTAATTCATTTATACTCATCAATATTTTTTCAGGTGTAGCAGGTGCATCAATAGTTGGAATTTTTTTATATTTTCCAACAGAAGCGATAGCATCTTTTATTGCATAAAATACGCTCATAGCTAACATAAGAGGTGGTTCACCTGTTGTTTTTGCTTTATTAACAACATTTTCTTTATTTTTTCCTTCTTTAAAAATTTCAACATTAAATTTTTTGGGTATGTCACTAACTGCAGGAATTTTATATGTTGAAGGAGAAAAGGTTGTGATTTGTCCGTTGGGCTTCCAATTTACCTCTTCCATTGTTAGCCAGCCTTGACCTTGAACAAAGCCGCCTTCAATTTGGCCTAATTCCAAAGCAGAATTAATAGCTTTACCAGCATCATGTAAAATATCAACACGATCAATTATATTTTCACCTGTGAGTGTATCTATCGTTACTTCTGTTACAGCAGCACCATAACAAAAATATAAGAAAGGTCTCCCCATAAAAGCTTTCTTATCAAATTTAATTTTTGGTGTTGAGTAAAATCCTGATGATGACAAAGATATTCTATTTAAATAAGCTTCCTTAATTATTTTTTCGAAATAAAAAGATTTTTTGCCAAATTTAATTAATCCTTTTTCGTAAATTGCTTTTTTATTGCTAATAAAATTATATTTTGATTTAATAAAATTTTCTAAATTGTTTTTAATTTTCGAGACAGCATTAAGTGCTGCTGCCCCATTTAGATCTGTTGTAGATGATGCTGCGCTGGCTGAAGTATTAGCTACCTTTGATGTATTTGTTGAAGAAATTTTAATTTTTTCAAATAGTAAACCAAACTCATTTGCTACTAGTTGAGCTATTTTTGTATGGGTACCTTGACCCATTTCTATTCCACCGTGATTTAAATATACGCTTCCATCAGTATAAATATGAACAAGTGCACCCGCTTGGTTAAGATGAATAGTTGTAAAGGAAATACCAAATTTAACCGGGGTAATAGCAAGTCCTTTTTTTAAATGTTTGCTTTTTAAATTAAATTTTTTAATTTTTGAATATCTTGCTTTATAATTTGATTTTTTTATCAATTTATTAAAAATTTCATTAATCACATTATCTTCAATTTTCATTCCATAATGAGTAATATTTTTATTATTTTTTTGATAAAAATTTCTTCTTCTTACATCGCAAGGATCTTTGTTTAGATGTCTTGAGATATTATCTATAATATTTTCTATTGCCATCATTCCTTGATTCCCACCAAAACCTCTAAACGCCGTTGAAGTAGCTGTATTAGTTTTGCAAAGATAATTTTGAACTTCAACATCAGAAAGATAATAAGCATTGTCTATGTGTAGTAATGCTCTTTCATTTATTGCATGGGATAGATCTGGTGAAATTCCACACTTCGATGCTAATTTCATTTTCAAACCTTGAATTACTCCAGAGTCGTCAAAACCAACCTCGTACTCAGAGTAAAATTCATGCCTTTTGCCAGTTATAATTATATCATCGTCTCTATCCAATCTAAGCTTAACAGGTTTATTAGTTTTGTTTGCCAATAAAGCACAAATACTAGAAGTTAAAAAGTTTGTTTCTTTTCCACCGAACCCTCCTCCTATTCTTCGAACTACAACTGTTATAGTGTTGCTTTTTTGATTTAACATCCTTGCAATTAGTTTCTGTGTCTCAGAAGGATGTTGAGTAGAACTGTAAACTAGCAAATCTTTATCTTCCTTAGGTATAGCAAACGCAACCTGCCCTTCTAAATAAAAATGTTCTTGGCTCCCTGTAGTAAAATTGCCTTTTAAATAATTTTTTGATTTAAAAATTTTTTTTGAGGGATCGCCCTTTTTGATTTTTTTAACTTTAATAAGTAATTTCTTTTTATTTAAAGCCTCTTTAATAGTTACAGTTGGTCTTAAATCTTTGTAACTAATTTTTGCTTTTAATACTGCCTTCCTTGCTAATTCTGTAGACATTGCTGCTACAGCAAATAAAGGTTGTCCAAAATATTCTGCTTTTCTATTAGGAAATATTGGATCTCCATCAAAAACTGGCCCTACATCATTTTTTCCAGGAATGTCGTCATGTGTAACTATAGAAATGACGCCTTCACTTTTCCAAACATCAGATAAATCAATTTTTTTAATAATAGCATGGGCTTTTTTACTCCAACCAATTGCTCCGTATAAAGTTCCATCAGGTTCTTTAATATCATCTGTATAAATAGCAAAACCGCTAACATGTTTTGAAGCGCTATCATGTGGTATTTTTTGATTAATTAAAATATTCTTACTCATAATTAATTTAGTCTAATAAATTTTTTATCTTTGATTTCTAAAAAACATTTCATTAATAGATTTTTAGCTACTTCCATACGATATTTTTTACTAGCCCTCATGTCATTAATTGGACTAAAATCTTTTTCTAAGATATTTTTTGCTTTTTCGAAAATATCTTCTGATAAATTTGAGTTAATAAGAATTTTTTCACAATTAAATGCTCTTTTTGGAATTTCTGCCATACCTCCAAAAGCAATTTTTATATTTTTAATTCTTTTATTAGCTATCTCTAAATTAAATGAAGCACAGACTGAAGAAATATCATCATCAACTCTTTTGGAAATTTTATAAGCTTTAAATATATTTTTTTTATAAATAGGTATTCTTACTGAATAAATAAATTGTCCTTTTTTTAACTTTGTCTTTCGATAACTAATAAAAAAATCTTTTAAAGACAAAATTGTTTTTTTATTTATACTTTGCAAAATTACTTTAGCATCAAGAGATAATAACAAAGGTAAAGTATCACCTATTGGAGAAGCAGTTGAAATATTGCCAGCAATCGTTCCTACATTTTTTATTTGAACAGAACCATATCTTTTAAGAATTGAATTAAAATCTGGATAATATTTTCTTATAAATTTTTCAAATTTTATTAAAGAAGTTGTCGCTCCTATTTCTATATAATTATCACTATTTTTAATAAAATCTAATTCATCAATTGAACTTAAATAAATTATATTTTCTATATCTTTTTTCTCTTTTGTTATTTTTAAAGAAAGATCGGTTCCTCCACTTAAAAAGTTTGAATTTGGATATTTTTTAATAATTTTTTTTAATTCTTTTATAGTTCTTGGTGCAAAATATTTTTTATTTACATAATTAATCTCTATATTTTTTGGTTTTATTTTTTTTAAAAGACTAATAATTTTTTTCCTATTTTTATTAAATTGATCTAACTTGCTATTATTATTTAAACTTTTTGCAGCGTCTATTATTGGTCTGTATCCAGTACAACGACATAAATTTCCTGAAATAGAATCCTTAATTTTTTCATTACTATAAGAGGAATAATTTTTATACATCGCAAACAATGACATGACAAATCCAGGTGTACAAAAACCACATTGTGATCCATGATATTTAACCATTGCATTTTGTACTGGATGCAAATCACCATTTTTTGAAACTAAATCTTCAACTACTAAAAGTTGTTTTCCTGCCAAAGTTGGTACGAATGCTATACAAGAATTTATTGCTTTATAAATAATATTACTCCCTTTTAACTCTCCTAATACAACTGTACATGCACCACATCCTCCTTCTGCGCAGCCCTCTTTTGTTCCTGTTTTTTTTAATTTTAAACGTATGTAGTTAAGTATAGTTTCATTGGGATCTGGATTATTTATTTCATAAATTTTATCGCCTAGAATAAACTTTACAGTATTGGAAATCACTTAGCTTCCTCTATAGGTAGAATAACTCCAAGGTGAAACAAGTAGAGGTACATGATAATGTTCTTTTGCATTAGATATTCCAAATTTTATAACTACATCATCTAAAAATGGAACTTTATTTGAACCAGTTATTTTTTTAAAATAATCACCTACAAAAAAAACAAGCTCATATTTGCCCTCTATAAAAGTTGTGCCTTCAGCCAAAGGCTTATCAGCTCTGCCATCATTATTTAATATTACACTACCAACTTTCTTTCTTTCATTATTTTCAAAATAATATAGATCGACTTTAATACCTTTGCCTGGTTTGCCTGAATAAACATCTAATACATGTGTAGTTAATTTTGTCATATAGTTATCTATATATTATACAATAATTGCATAATTAAAATATTAAAACTAAGATAAGAAAATTCATACATGGATACAGTAGATAAGGTTAATAATTTAAGCAAATCTGATTTTATATCTATCTTTGAAAATGTTTTTGAAAAGACTAGTTGGATTGCAGAAAAAACCTACGAGTTAAAACCTTTTTTGAATTTTAAAGCTTTACAAAAATGTTTCTTGTCAGTTTATGATAAATGCAATGATAAACAATATTTAGAAATTTTTAATTCACACCCCCAATTAGCTATTGAAAAATTTATGACAAATCATTCTCAAAAAGAGCAAAGTCAATCTAAATTAGACAATTGCACTAAAGAAGAGCTTCAAGAGTTTATTCAATTAAATCATGATTATGATAAAAAGTTTAATTTTCCATTTATTATTGCAGTATCAGGTTTAAATAAAAATGAAATTCTTGATAATTTTAGAAAAAGAATAAATAATAATGTTAGTGAAGAATTTGAAGAAGCAAAGATTCAGGTTAAAAAAATTAGCACTTTAAGACTTAATCAAATCTTGGAAAAGGTAAATGAAGATATTTGACTGTTTCATGTACTTCGATGAAGAAGTTGTTTTAGATGTAAGATTAAATTCTTTAGACAAATATGTTGATTACTTTGTAATAGTTGAAAGTAATTTTACTCACAAAGGTG
>Ga0187833_10003310_pt1 | contig 16459 bp, 18 predicted proteins | sample ETNtaG_37_FD_167968 | JGI IMG/M metagenome (GOLD analysis project Ga0187833, IMG submission 167968) | Marine microbial and viral communities from oxygen minimum zone, Eastern Pacific Ocean - ETNP2014_SV_400_PacBio MetaG (Illumina Assembly) | ecosystem: Environmental > Aquatic > Marine > Hypoxic...
GGCGTGGTCCGGATAGCGGATGCGCCGGGTCTTGTCCCCGGCGAGTTGGTCGAGGTCGAGATCACCGGCACCGACCAGCACGACCTCACGGCGCGCTTGGTGTCAGCGATCCCGGAACAGGAGTTGCGTGGGTGAGGGTGCCACACCTGGGGCGCGTGGTTTTCTACGTGCGCTAGCCCGGCACATGGCACTTGCAAATGGTCCCAGCATGAGGGAATCTGGAGCGTCAGTCGTAATTTATGGCGCCAGGCTGGGGCAAAATAGCTGAGACTAGCTGAATTAGGGCCTAGTTTTGATTATTTAGCCTACCTGGGCAGAAAGAAAGCTCCTAAGCGTAGCAAAGTAGTCGTCAGGCTCCTCATAGAAAGGGACATGAGAGCTGTTTGGTAAGACGATAACTTTAGAGTTTGGCAGTGTGTTATGCATCCGCAATGCGCAGGCAGGCCCTATCTCGTCGTGGGTACCGGTGATAATCAGGGTTGGTATATTCAATCTAGCCATTTCTGGAATTCGGTTCCAGTCCTTCAAGTTTCCAATATAAAGAAATTCGTTTGGCCCCTGCATCGTCCCGTATGGCCCCATGTTCCAATCATTAACCGATGCTAGTAGCGATGACGGCCATTCTTTTAGGCGACAAACATGTCGGTAATTTAATATGGTTATTGCCGCTTGATACTCGGGGTGATCGATTGTCCCCATGGACTCGTGATGGAGCATCATCGCTACGGTCTCACTACCCAGAGCATCTCTCATTCGATTTAACTCGGTAGTTAGGTGGGGTAGATCACCGCAAGTGTTAGCAAGCACAAGAGATTGAATTGCATCGGGATAGGTCAGCGCATATTCGATACTTAGCCAGCCGCCCCAGGATTGGCCAAGCAAATTAAATTTTTCTAAGCCTAATGCTTTACGGACGGTCTCGACTTCCTCGACGTACCTGGTGATGTTCCATAGAGAAGGTTCATCAGGTCGATCTGATTTTCCACAACCAAGCTGATCGAATGCAACGACGCGATAACCTTCTTCGGCCAGAAAAATATGAGGGTCGCGAAGGTAATCACATGGTAACCCTGGGCCCCCGTTCAACAGGAAAAGAATATTTTCTCCGGACCCGTAGCTATAAGTAACGACCTCATAACCATCAACGTCGACACGGCGAATATCATTTGGCTCTATTGGGTTTAACATTGAAATCTCTCTTTAAACTCGTAATTGTTCTAGAGAAAATTACAGTGGTGTTGTTCTTGGACTAATGGAAGTGATATAAATGCGGCGATATTTTTGTGGATTCATGCCTGTCCAGCTTCTAAATGCGCGAGAGAATGCAGATAGCTCTGAGTAGCCAAGCAGCATGGCAATCTCCGTCAGCGGGATATCTGGATTGTTTAAGTAATGAAGCGATAGTTCTTCTTTCGCCGCCCGCAATAATGTTTTAAATGACAATTGATGTGCGCGAAGTTGGTTTTGAAAATCACTTTCTGGAACGCCAAACAAGCGGGCAATTTCAATCAGCGTAGGCGGAGTGGTGCTTAAGTTGAGCATGATTTGGTTTCGCACAGCATCTGCGAACTTCTCGGGGTTGTTGTGTATTTGTTGACGCGACTCTAGAAAATTTTCTACGATTGCGTATAAATATGGGTCAGGGTCGGGCATGTTCGATTCCAGATCAACTAATCGAAAGCCGATTGCATTGGTTCGTCGCCCAAACAAGACAGGCGCACTAAAAATGTTTTCATGTTCTTTATTTAGGCCTGGATCTTGGTGTTCGAATCGAACCTCAAGCGGTGACCAGTTTTCTCCAAGAGCTTGGCGAAAAATATTTAAAAACATCCCCATGGACAGTTCCGCATCTTGTCGTCGATCAACGATCCCTGGATCGTTAATTCTGTAACTTAGCCAAAGAATATCGCCCTCCTTGATGACTCCAAAACTGGAGAGTTGTTGGTGCGCCGGGAAATAGATCTCCATTTTTCGGAGTGCCGTAGCGAGCGTAGGTGAACTAAGAGCCACATAGCCGATTGCGCCGAGATGTTTGGGCTTGAATTGAGCGCCGAAGTGAAGACCGAAGTTCTCATTTGCGGTCTGTTTTGCCGCCTCTGTGAAGAGGTGGCAAAACTGATGCAAGCTAAGTTCGTTGATCGGGTCGCCTAGATCCTCAGGCTGGATCGAAGTAGTGCTGAAAATTGATTCCGGATCGCCGCCGTTTTTTATGATTTGGCCAACAACGCCTGTAGCAGCAGACGCGAGAACCGTCGAGGATTGATGAGGTAGATCCATGGGAGGCAGACCGAACCGACTCTATTTTTGAGGAAAAATCCAGAAAAAGCCAGAAGTCTCTGACCTAAAACTCTGATATCACGGGAGAATGAACGAATTCTATAAGAAAATCAACTGTAAAAATTAGGACCATAAAGATTTGGCTTCGAATGTCGAATTTTTCAGACTAGGACGTGGAATTCCTATTATTGTGCTTTGTTTCGATATGTGCAAAATCCAGTTAACGGCGGCATATTGAAGGCGCGACCTTTGCATGCCCGACTGTCCGTTAAACGCGGATTTTTTTCGCTGTTTTGTTGTGACGTTACTGTTATTCGGCATTGGCGTTTTTGGGGGGTTGCCTGTTAGCCCTATCATTGCGAAACGAGATACGCGAAATTTTGATCAATGGCCAATTGGAGGATTAGAGGATGACTAATAGAAGAGATTTTCTCAAAGCAAGTGGTGCGGCCGCTACAGTCGTCAGTTTTCCCACGATTTTGCGTAGCGCCCATGCTGCACGAGAAAGTGAAATGAATATTTTGTGCTGGGAAGGTTACAACAGTGACGAAGTTCTAGATCCTTTTCGCAAACGAACAGGAGCAAAAGTCAGTGCGGAAAGTGGTACGTCAGATCCAGATATGATTAACAAACTCCGCGCTGGGGAAATCAATGTTTGGGATTTGATTAACGTAAACCAACCGTGGGCGCGCGAGCAGATGTTTCCCGAGGGGCTTATCAAACCATTAAACCGAGATCGTTTTGAAAAATATTTCGACAACATGATGGCGGCATTTCAAGGTCCTTATAAATGGTCGCTGGATGCGTCGGAGCAGCACCTTATCGGTATGGTTCAGCGATTTGGCCCATTTAGTTTTGTAGTCAATACAAATAAGATTTCTCGGCAAACAGCGGAAGACGAAGGCTTTAAATTATTTCTGGATTCGTCAATGAATGGTCGTTATGGCGTATTGACGTACGACAACTGGAATATCATGCACATGTGCGTCACGGCCGATGTTGACCCATTCAAGGTACATACAGAGAGTGAGATGGCGGCGTATGAAAAAGCAGCCCGCCAGATATTTTCAGGATCGAAATTGCAGACGGATGACCTTGTTCAAATGAATACTGCGTTAGTCAATGGCGAGATCGATGCGTATTTCACTGGCGGTACCTATACAGCGTCTCCCGCCCGGTTTGACGGCGAAACACAGGTTCGGGGGATTACTCCAAAGTCTGGACCTTTTGATGGAAAGGGTGGAATCGTCTGGGTAGAGGTGACCTCTGTTGTCAATAATCCCAATGTGTCGCCATTGGCAGAAGATTTCCTCGAGTATGCTCAGGAGCCGGATACGTCTAAAGCGGTCGCATTTGCAGAAGGGACATATAACCCTGTGTCACAAATGTCAGATTCCAGCGTTCTCTCAAAGTTCTCCAAAGATGAGCTCAATGCCATTCAGTGGGACTCATTGGAGGAAGAGCTCGCTAATTCCACAGATTATGGGATCAATCCGGATTACGACAAGATGATCGAGATTTACAATGCTGCAAAGCGTGAAGCTTGATCTCAATATATTTCTGTAGTTTTAAGATTGACTGGAACCCCGGGGAACGGGGTTCCAGTTTTGTTTCGGCATTTTTTTTGCATTGACCCGGCGTGGTGTCGTAACTAGCGGCGTAATGTGTAATACAAGAATTAACGTTGAGATAAAGATGTTGGCGCCATGGAAGAATCAAACGTAATTCTTCAGCTTCGAAATGTCACTAAGAAATTCGGTGATTTCATTGCACTAAAAGATGTGAGTCTCGATATCTACGATGGCGAGTTCTTGACTATCGTAGGTCCATCGGGGAGCGGTAAAACTACGATGATTCGTGTTTTGGTAGGTATGGATAAACCCACAGAGGGTGATATTCATCTAAAAGATGTTCGAATTAACGATGTTCCCGCAAACAAGAGACCCACCTGTATGGTTTTTCAGTCTCTTGCATTGTTCCCGCATCGTACGGTTGGCCAGAACATCGAATTTCCATTAAAGATCAGGGGCGATGATTCGACTTCACGAAGAAAGCGCGCCATGGAACTGATCCAATTGTTGCGTTTGCCAGACGATTACTACAGTAAGAATGTTATGAAGTGCTCTGGAGGAGAACGTCAACGCGTAGCATTAGCTCGCGCGCTTGCTTTTGACCCCGAGATACTTTTCTTTGATGAGCCGCTGTCATCCATCGACTTTCGATTGCGAAAAACACTAGAAAAAGAACTGAAAGATATTCACCGACGCACTGGCAAGACCTTTGTTTACATTACCCATTCACTTGAAGAAGCGATGGTCATGAGTGACCGAATTGCAGTATTACGACAAGGCGAGTTCGTCCAAATTGGCACGCCAGATGACATTTATAATCGACCTCAGAGCCAGTTTGTCTCCGAGTTTATGGGTGAGGTCAATGTATTTCCCGTCGAGGTTTGTAAAGATGGTCGGTTACATTGTTCAGAAGTCGATGCAGTTTTTGCTTGTCCGTCAGGCGTTCAAGTTCCAGGATCTCGTGGAAGTTTGGTAGTTCGACCGGAGGCGATCCGATTTCTTGAGCCTGGTGAACAGTGTTCTTCGAGTCTTAAAGGTACCGTCTTTAATGAATATTCATTGGGGTCACGGATGCAGTACAACGTTCAGGTAGCCGATAAGATGATTACCATAGAGAAACTTCGCGAGCAGCGCTATGAAGGCGATTTTGATCGCTCAGTATCGATTGGGTGGGATATCGACGACAGCGCGCTACTCGATATCGTGAGTTAACGTAAGGTGTTATGAACAGTCCTTTCAGGTCGACTGGGTTTTTTTGTGCTCTTCCAGTAATCGTTCTTCTTTTATTGGTATTTATAGCACCGCTTTTTGTTGTTCTTGGATTTAGTTTTGTGCCAGCCCGAACGTTTGATCTTTTCTCCACGCCCACCCTAGAAAATTATCAATCGATAGTTACAGATACGTACTATATTTCTTTTGGTTGGTCGTTATTTCTTGCGTTTCTGGCTGTGGCCATCCTTTTTGTCATTTGCTACCCGTTGGCTTTTGCTATGGCAAAAGTGTTCGGGCGATTCTCAATTTTTATCACGATTGCGGTTGTAATTTGCTTGCTGGTGTCAGAAAACATCCGTCTCTTTGGTTGGGTCCTGGTGTTAATGAAAGGTGGAGTATTTCTCGGATACCTTGAACATTGGTTTGCAGTTGAGTTGGAGAGTTGGCTTTATGGAGGGCCGATTATCGTTTTTGGACTCGTCTATGTTTACTTGCCGTTTATGTTATTTCCGTTAACACTCGGTATATCGATGATCCCAAATGAGCTCCGACAGGCGGCATCGGATCTTGGAGCTAATCGTTGGACGATACTCCGCGAGGTGGACCTGCCGCTGGCGATGCCCGGCATATTGATTGGCTGTATGTTGACATTCGTATTGTGTGCGGGTGCTATGGCGGAAGCCAAGGTCCTTGGTGGTCAGAAGATTTTGACTATGGCAGACGAGATAGAAACGGCGTTCACTTACAAGCAGAACTGGCCCCTTGGATCAGCACTGTCCGTTATCTTGATTTTCACTGTTGCGGGGATTGCGTTATTTACGCTCCGCACAATTGATCTTGATCGGATTCTTGGAAAGGCGCGTTAGCGTTAGGCAACAACATGATTGGTACTGATTCTCGAATTGCTAAGATATTGTTCGCGGTATACGGGCTGTTGATTCTATTGTTCCTGTACATGCCGCTATTTGGCACTGCATTGGCATCATTCTCCAGGAAAAGATACGTATCTTTTCCAATTTCCAAGTACACCCCACAGTGGTATTCCAAGGCTTTCGATTCGCTGACAATCGCCCAGTTAATCGAGACTTCATTTTTCGTTGCATTGGCAGTGACTGCGATCTGCATTGTTGTGGGGTTTTTTGGCGCTTTAGCTTATGCCAGGTATGACTGGAAAGGTCGTCGTGTCTTTCAGAAATTTCTACTCCTGCCAATCTTTTTCCCCCAAGCCGTACTTGGATTGGCACTGCTGTTATGGTTTAACTTTTTAGGCATTATTCCAAGTTGGAAGACGGCTATTGTGGCGCACCTGGTCTGGGTTGCACCGATAGGAACGTTGATTATGGCGATACAGGCATATAGTTTTGATCCGTCACTCGAGGAAGCGGCGCAGGACATGGGCGCCACTCGCTGGCAAGTTTTTCGAGAGATTACATTGCCATTGTTACTGCCAGGGGTACTATCGGGCGGATTGTTCTGCTTTTTGCTTTCCTGGGGCAATTTTCCGCTGTCTTTGTTTACAACCGGTGCAGATAGCACTTTGCCGGAATGGTTATATGCCAAGATGATTATGGGATACACACCACTTGTGCCCACCGTTGGTACATTGACTGTGGTCGGCGCCGTTGTTTTTATTCTTGCAGGATTTTTTGTTGTCCTGTTTTTTAAAAGAGTTCGAAGTTGGTAACGTGTTCTAGTAAATTGGTGTGGCGTATGTTTTTGTCACATCAATCTAGTGTCGAGATCAAATAAGTTACTTTCCGGAGAAAATACTATGCTTACTTCCATAAAAGACCGCTCTGTTATCGTCACAGGAGGCTCTAAAGGAATTGGAAAGGGGATCGCTCAGGTGTTCGCTGCGCAGGGCGCCAAAGTTATGATCGGCTCGCGAGGGGAGAAGGATGGCAATGCGACTGTGGAAGAATTGCGCGGATCAGGTGGAACTGCAGAATTCTGCCAGTGTGATGTATCGAAGTGGGATTCCGTACAGAACCTTATAAATCAGACGGTTAAAGCATTTGGTGGATTGCATGTGGTGTGTGCAAATGCCGGTGCATTCCCGCTGACGAAAGTGGTAGACATGGATCCCAGCGAGTGGGATCAGATAATGGCTACAAATTTAAAAAGCGCATTTTTATGTGTAAAAGCGTCTATACCAGAATTTGAAAAAGCGGGCGGTGGGCGGATCGTACTCACATCATCGATTACGGGTCCGGTCACTGGCTTTCCAGGCTGGACCCATTATGGCGCGTCTAAATCAGGCCAGCTTGGGTTTCTGAAAACCGCATGTATGGAGCTATCAAGATATAATGTAACGATTAACGCGGTTATGCCAGGAAATATTTACACCGAAGGGTTGCAGGGCCTCGGACAGGAATATCTCGATACGATGGTAGCTGCAATTCCTCTGAAGCGATTAGGCAATGTTGCCGACATTGGCAATGTTGCGCTGTTTTTTGCGTCGGATGAAGCAGCCTACATCACGGGTCAAACGATTATCGTAGACGGTGGTCAAACTATTTCCGAATCGCTGGAGGCGATACAAGAGATCTAGTTAACTTAATCGAATAGACGTAGTACGGTATTTGTAATGACAGGTAACGAATTGTCACATGATGAAACGATCGAACTCCTGAATCGGCTCGCAAGTCAATCTTTGTCACTTTGGGATATTCCCGAAGAATCCAATGCGCGCCTTATCAACGTTTCAGAAAACGCGACGTATTTGGTAGAAGCATCTGACGGATTCAAATCAGTCTTGCGGGTCCATCGGGAGGATTACCATACGCGTAATGCCATCGGTTGTGAGCATGCATGGTCCAGAGCACTGAACAAGGAAAGCGATGTAAGAACTCCTGGGATTCTCCCTGGAAGGGATGGTAGTACGATTCAAACGAGCAGTATCGAAGAACTTCGAAGTGAACGACACCTGGTCATGTTTGAATTTGTGGAGGGTGAAGAACCAGAGCAAGACGGTGATCTTGTGCCGTCGTTCGAAGAGCTAGGAGAAATTGCTGCGCGCACTCACAATCACTCGGTCTCTTGGAGACGCCCAGATAACTTTGAACGATTGATATGGGACTTAAATACAGTTTTCGGGCCAAATGCGACGTGGCACGATTGGCGAGATGCACCGAATATGACAAACACGATCCAGTCAGTGCTGGAAGAAACCCAAGTAGTTGTGAGTGAACGTCTCCAGCGATATGGTAAGGATACGGAGCGATTTGGGTTAATTCATGCAGATATGCGACTCGCAAACCTTCTTGTCAGTGAGGGCGCAACCCGTCTCATAGATTTTGATGATTGCGGCCTTGGCTGGTTCATGTACGATTTTGCCGCAGGAATTAGTTTTATGGAGGATGATCTGCAAGTTCCCGCATTAAAGGAAGCCTGGGTGAGGGGATATCGAAAAGCACGACAATTGAGCGATGATGATGAGACGGAAATCGATACATTTATCATGTTGAGACGCTTGGCATTGTTGGCATGGATTGGATCGCATATAGAAGTCGATACTGCGAAAGAGCTTGCTCCAACTTTTGCTCCAGTTACTAGGGACCTGGCCGAAAAGTTCCTCAAAAAAATGAGTTGAATTGCGTATTTTCTGTGGTAGAAAAGGCTCTTGGGATAGCAATTTTGTCTATACCTAAAGTGCTCTAAATTAATCGTTTTACAACGTCGACTGATAGCGCCTGACCTAGCACCGACGCAAGCCTGTAATTTGCTTTCCTTCCTCGTAGATAATCTAAACCCGTCAGGTGTTCAGCTTAAAGTTGTTTGATGTCAAGTAGGACGGTTTACTGTCAAGTTCGATTATTTACAAGTATGTCACGCTTCGCATCGGTCAACAGAGCGAAGCTAATGAGCGAAGCGAAAATCGATTTCCTGGATCGTTCCCGATCATTTTGGAATCCCGGAAAAACTCAGGATTGGCAGGATATGGGGGTCGATCTCGTAATCGATCGACGGGAAGGCTACTATCTATATGATATGGATGGCAGGCGCCTGATCGACCTGCATCTTAATGGCGGAACCTATAACTTAGGTCACCGTAACCCCGAATTAGTGCAAGTACTTAAAAGCGGTACCGAGCGCTTTGACATGGGAAATCACCACTTTCCCGCGCTCGCACGAACCGCCTTGGCTGAAGCATTGGCCGCCTGTGCCCCGGCACCGGATATGGTCTACACCGCATACGGTTCGGGCGGCGGTGAAGCAATTGATATAGCGTTGAAGACGGCAAGGCATGCCACTCAAAAGCGAAAAATCATATCGATTGTCAAAGCCTACCACGGCCACACTGGCTTGGCACTGAAGACCGGAGATGAACGATTTTCAAAGTTGTTTCTATCTGAGGACACGATCGGTGAATTTATCCAAGTCCCATTTAACGATCTTAACGCAATGGAAGATGCATTAAAGGGGAAAGACGTCGCTGCAGTAATAATGGAAACGATTCCAGCAACTTATGGGTTTCCAATGCCAGTAGAAGGATATCTTCCGACCGTGAAAAAACTTTGTGAACAGTACGATGCCCTATACATCGCTGACGAAGTGCAAACCGGGTTGATGCGTTGTGGAGAGATGTGGGCGTGCACTAAGTATGGAATAGAACCGGACATCATGGTTACTGGCAAGGGAATTGGCGGAGGCCTATATCCTATTGCATGTACCTTAATTTCCGAACGGTGTGGTGGTTGGTTAAAGGAGGATGGGTTTGGGCATATATCGACCGGAGGCGGAGCGGAACTGGGTTGCGTAGTGGCGATGAAAACCTTGGAAATTGTGCAAAGACCCGAAGTGCGGACGATGGTGCAATACATTTCTGATTACATGCGCGCAGGGTTAGAAAAGATCATGGCTCAGTACGACGATTTTTTTGTTGGCATTCGCCAGCACGGCGTAGTGATGGGTCTCGAATTTGGTGCTGAATCAGGCGCCAAACCGGTCATGAAGCATCTTTACGATAATGGAGTCTGGGCAATATTTTCTACGCTCGATCCACGGGTTTTGCAATTTAAACCGGGCGTGCTATTAACACAGGCGGATTGCGAAGAAGTATTGCGGCGAGTAGAGATCGGAATTGGCCTTGCACGCGACGAAGTTATTGGTAGATACCGGAGGGTCGCCTAATGGAGCCGCAAGTTCGAACGTTGGTCGAAATTGAAGGGACACAAGCGGCGTTAACCGGGCGGGCCGACATGGTTCTGGAGCGAGCCCGCTGGGCAGCAGAAGTATTTCAGCGTTACGATCTTGAATCGACTATGGCCGTAGTTGATGCAGTTGCCACGTCCGCTCACGAACACGCTGCGAGATATGCAGAATGGGCAGTAAAAGAGACTGGGTTTGGCGTGGCGGCCCACAAGAAAATTAAGAATGAACTGACGGCACACCCACTCGTTGATTTTTATCGTGACCAGGATTTTGTCAACATTCGAATCGATGAATCTCTAAAAATTGTGGAAACGCCGCGACCCGCCGGTGTGATCTTTTGTCTAACGCCATCAACTAACCCGATCGCAACGATTAATTACAAAATAATAATTTCTCTAATGACGCGCAATGCCGTTGTCATTGGCCCTCATCCGGCTGCTCGGGAATGTTGTATTGATGCCGCAAATATGTTGGCTCAGGCTGCTGTTGATGCAGGTGCGCCTGATGGCGTGATCCAAATTATTGAGGATCCCAGTATTCCGCTGATAGAAGAGTTCATGAAGTCGCCAAAGACCGCAGTAATCCTGGCGACAGGGGGAACGCCTATGGTGCGATCTGCTTATTCATCTTCTAACCCAGCTATCGGCGTCGGCCCGGGAAATGCTCCTGTATTCGTAGATTCTTCAGCCGACATCAACAAGGCGGCCAACCGGATTGTTGAATCAAAATCGTTTGATAACTCCGTTCTTTGTACTAACGAGAGTGTGTTAATCACCCTGCCTGAGGCCGACAAACAACTTCGCCAATCGTTAAAAAGATATGGGGCGTATTTTTGCAATGATGACGATACCTCCCGCCTTCGTCAGTATTTATTCCACGGTGCAGGATTCAACATTGAAACCATTGGCCGGGATGCGACTTGGATTGCAAAAGAATGCGGAATTCGCGTGCCCGAGAAGACAGCCATACTCGTAGCACCAATTGACCAGATTGGGATTGAGGAACCACTTTCACGGGAAAAGTTGTGCCCGGTTCTTGCTTACCATGTGGCCAAGAATCGAGACCAGGCGATTATGCAAGCACGGGCCGTATTACGATTGACGGGAGCTGGCCACTCTGCCGCAGTGCACACAATGGATGAAACCGTGGCCATGGCGTTTGCTAGGACGTTGGAAGTGTATCGAATCGTAGTTAATGCCCCTTGCTCCCAGGGCGCTGCTGGATTTGGAACCGCGTTGGCACCGACGTTTACCATCGGCACGGGATTTTTTGGGCGGAGTTCGATTGGAGAAAATGTCGGACCCGAGCATCTCGTGCACTGGACGAAGTTGGCCTACAACGAAGATACGTCGGAGAAATTTGGCGATTATTTTGGTATCGGTAACAATTTTTTAGGGCCCTTGCCGCCAGCTCCAGAGGATGGAGTACCAGGTGCGGGTCACTACCAGCTCGCGCCCCCCACTGTATCCATGAGCACTGATCCGTTGTCTTCGATTACCAGGACAGAACTTCGACAGATGATAGCCGAAGAGCTGCGTGGAGTATTGCGAGGATAATTGTCATGGCAGAGCTCCGGTCGTTCATTTTTATTGATCAGTTGCAACCACAAACGTTGGCATATATCTCGACTTGGATGCGGGGCTCTTTACCACGGCACAATATGGCAGCGCAGATAATCGAGGTGGCGCCAGGGTTAGAAATTGAGGCTTTAACTGATGTGGCCCTGAAGGGAGCCAATATTCAGGTTGGACTTCTCGTTGTCGAGCGGCAGTATGGGTACCTCGAATTTCATTCCAAATCAACAGGCGAAGTAAAGGCCGGCGCACAAGCTGTTTTGAATGCTTTAGGGGGCCGTATTGACGATGCGACAGCACCGCAGATCCTAGGCTCAAAAGTCGTCACCCGAGTAGATAATCAGCATGCCTTTCTAATTAATCGAAACAAATTAGGATCAATGGTTTTGAGTGGTGATTCGCTTTATCTGCTCGAATGCCAACCTGCTTCTTACACCATCCTGGCATGCAACGAGGCCGAAAAAGAATCCAATATTAAAGTCATAGACTATCGAATGATTGGAGCCAACGGGCGCCTATATTTGGCGGGCGATGAGGCAGAGATTCGAAACGCGCGTGAAGCATCAGAGTTGGCCTTACGTTCTGCTGGAGCAGTCTAAGCTTATGTCTGACGCTTTAAGACAAACGATCAAAAGCATACTTATCGAAGAGTTAGGCAAACATGGATTTGATCACTCAACCAAAGAGACAAAGCCATCGCGAATTTCGGAATTGGTCTCCATACGCACCGATCAAGATCTATCTAAATTTATTAGTCGAATATTGGACATGGCCAAGGATAGCAAAATTCGAGCTGACATCGTGTCGGGTAGGCGCACATTCCAACTAGAAACTGGGGGAGTGCTTCAAGATGATCGGAAGCAGCATCACAGTAATCAGGTTGGGGCCATGCCCGGGGAAATGATCCATATCGATCATGGCCTGGTCACGGAAAAGGAAATACTCAGCATGCCAGATTATGTGACAACGATAAATCTCGGCAGGGCAGTAACGCTGACGCCACTCGCAAGCGATGCTATTCGGCGAATCGGCATAACAATTCAAAGGAAGACATTATGATTCAAGGACGTGTGACTGGTCGAATTTGGTCAACAAGACATATCGACACTTTACCGAATGGAGCTCTTTTGGTAGTAACTTTGGAGGATGGGGGTAGCTTGATTGCTCTTGATCCATTGGGTTGCAATGATGGCGAAGCCGTACTGGTAACCCAGGGCTCAGTGGCAGCGGGCTATTTCACGAAAATCAAAGCGCCAGTGGATGCGCTGATTATTGGATCAATTGACGAAGTGAGTAGTTAGATATTTTTAACCGGCTGACAAGGCCAAGAGAAATAGGAGAGTAAATTATGTCTAATCAAGCAATTGGTATGATCGAGACAAGAGGTTATGTGCCGGCGCTTGCTTGTGCTGATGCGATGGTAAAGGCCGCCAATGTGTCGATCTTGTCAAGAAATGAAGTTGGTGGTGGTTTAGTTTCCGTCGTTATCAAGGGAGATGTTGGGGCTGTAAAAGCTGCGACTGAGGCGGGATCCGACGCGGCCAATCAGGTAGGTGAGGTGGTGGCGGTGCATGTTATTCCCCGTCCCCATAACGATCTTGGTAATCATTTCACTATGGCGAACGGCGAATAAGCGCTAACAGATAAAGCACTAAAGAGCGCGTAAAATGACAGAACTTCGGGTATATCTTCCGATTTATGATCTGCAGCCGCAGTTTGCTGCTTATCTGAGTACGCCGCTACGGGCGCGGGGGTATCCACCGTTCAAGGGTCAGCACAGCCTGATCATTGAGGTGGCGCCGGCTTTAGCGATCCACCGAATTTCTGACCTAGCTCTGAAAGCGGCACCGGATATGGAGCCAGGGATTTTGTTCACTGAGCGACAGTTTGGTTTGCTTGAACTTCACTCATCCGATCGTCAGGAATTGGACGCAGCGGGCAAAGCTATCCTAAAGGGGATTGGCGCCAAGGAAGATGATCAACTCGTCCCCAATGTTTTGTTTGACGACATCATCGAAGACCTCTCGGACCAGCATGCGATCATTCTAAATCGTTCTAGGTCAGCATCGATGCTAGTACCTGGAAAATCTCTATTGTTGTCTGAGGTAACTCCGGCTTTGTTTGCGTGTGTGGCCGCGAACGAGGCAGAGCGGGCTGCACCACATGCGGTACTTAACGATGTCCAGATGATGGGCGTGTCTGGCCGAATATTCATGTCTGGTACAGTGGCGGATTTGAAGGCAGCGCGTATTGCAATAAACATGGCTCTGGAGTCGGTGAAAGGGCGTCCGAATTGCTGATTAGTTATCTTTAACCGGCCAAATTTTCACCCCAAGTTTACTGGTAAACTGTGTAGGCAAGAGGGTTTTCAGTTGGTCTTTATAAAAAACCCCGGGTCTTCAGAGGGCGCATGATTGGTGTTGGTCGGCTGGGAAATCTATATCCCCCACACGCACACACCTGATCCAAGACCGTCGATTCGATGGTATCGTAGGGGTAACACTTGCTGGTCAATAGTTTGGCCTTAATCAGTCTGAGCGAGTTACCACTTAGTTGGAGTTAGAGAACTAAACTTTTTGGAGGAGACAATGAGCGATCAGGAAATACGCAGCGCACAAGAGCAAATCATATCAATTTTTGGCAACGATCCCGACGCTGGCCTTAGCACGAGTGTGGTCGACGCTTCTATCAGCGATGGTTTGGTCTGCCGTGTAACTGATGGAACAGATGTCACTCAAATTGACATGCCTATTGCCTTTGGTGGGACCGCTATTGGTCCGTCGCCGGGTTTTCATGCGCGTGCAGCAGTTGCATCTTGTGCCGCCATCGGGATCAAGTCAGCAGCAGCAAGAGCCGGATTAGCCCTCGAACAGGTCAACGTGCGGGTTGAAATGGACTTCGACGATCGCGCTATTTTTGGTATGGGCAGCAATACGGCGGCGCCGATTTCGACAAAACTCCTGATAAGCTTCAAGAGCGATTGTTCTGATGAGGAACTCAACACTCTTGTAACCGAAACGCTTGAGGCTGATCCCTATTTTCTCGCCCTGAGAGACCCTCAAACAGTGACGTCAGAAATTAAGCGACTCTGAACAAGACGAGAAGCAAATCAGTTAGTGCTCTACAGTTGGGCGGATAAAGGGTGGGGTGGGAAACACCGCCACCCCACTTCTTTCTTCATTTATAGGTTACATAGAAGGAAGGAGCGTCAGGAAGATCCGTGAATTCGAGACCGACGTCCTAACCCTCGGTGGCGGCCTGGCCGCGGCCAACGCGGCCCTGGGGGAGGCCATCCGCGACGAATTGCGCGTAGCCGGAGTCGCTATCAAGGGTGGCTCCGATCACACCGTGACCTAGAACCTCAATCTGCTCGACCCCGACGGCAACGAGATTGAGTTCTACGTCAACGACCCTGCTGTCGACTGGCAGGCTGAACCCGCCGCAATTCTCTCTCCGGTCGAGCCACTCGACCTGTAGCGTTGACTCGGGTGATGCGGGGCCTGCGCCAGCAGTTTCAGTCGCTCGGGTGGGTATCCCCGGTAGACGCCTGGCCGCTTGTCTTGCAACTAGCAGCGTCGTAATGGTGACCCAGGGCTCGTGCCTGGCAACCGGCCGCTATTGACAGCACCCTGTGATTTCTGCGATATTTTTGAATATTTCGTAAAAAAAACAGGAAAATGCAGGAAATTGGAGAATCTTTCACCCTTGCGCTAGGCCTGATCAGCAGCCTGGATGCCGATCTCGCCGAGATCGTCGGCCTGTCGTTGCGGGTGAGTCTGAGCGCAGTGCTGATCGCGCTGGCGCTGGGGTTGCCGCTGGGTGCGGTCTTAGGTATGGGCCGGTTCCGTGGCCGGCAGAGCCTGATCGTGCTCAGCAACGCGCTCATGGGTCTGCCGCCGGTAGTGGTGGGATTGTTGGTCTACCTGGTGTTGTCCCGCTCGGGGCCACTCGGCGTGTTGGGCCTGCTTTACACCCCCACGGCCATGATCATCGCCCAGACCGTGCTGATCACGCCGATCGTAGTAGCGCTGACCCGCGAGGTGATTGAGCAACTCAACCGCGAGTACGGGGAATACCTGGCCTCGTTGGCGGTGCGCCCGGCCGGGCGGGTGCGGACCTTGCTGTGGGATGCCCGCTACAGTTTGTTGACGGTGGGTCTGGCAGGTTTCGGCCGGGCCGTAGCCGAGGTCGGAGCCGTGATCGTGGTCGGCGGCAACATCGATCACCTGACCCGGGTCATGACCACGGCTATTGCCCTTGAAACTTCCAAGGGCGACCTGGCGCTGGCGCTGGCGCTTGGCATCGTGCTGATGATCCTGGCCCTGGGAATCAATGCCGCCGTGATGATGGCGCGCGCCGCAGAACCCCGCCCGCTGCCGCGGCCAGCCCATTGAACGTGAATCAAAACGCTCCGGGCTCAAACCCAGGCAAGAGCCTGTTCGGAAAACAAAGGCCTGCACCCATTGCCGGGGGCATCGGCTTGACTCTGCTCACCCTGGTGTGGCTGGCTGGGCCGACCATGGCGGCAGAGCGCTCACTCATACTGCAGTCGACCACTTCCACGGCCAACTCTGGCCTCTACGACCACCTGCTGCCGTTGTTCCGGCAACAGGCCGGCATCACAGTGCACGTGGTTGCCGTGGGCACGGGCCAGGCGGTCCGCAATGCCAT
>Ga0187833_10003313_pt1 | contig 16450 bp, 15 predicted proteins | sample ETNtaG_37_FD_167968 | JGI IMG/M metagenome (GOLD analysis project Ga0187833, IMG submission 167968) | Marine microbial and viral communities from oxygen minimum zone, Eastern Pacific Ocean - ETNP2014_SV_400_PacBio MetaG (Illumina Assembly) | ecosystem: Environmental > Aquatic > Marine > Hypoxic...
AACAAAGGCATCCACCGAGATATCGGCACATTGTCTTCATTGTTAGCAGCGCAGGTTGATCCATATCCCGAGCCTTGCTGGCCTCAAGATGATGCGTGGATGCTTTCATATGCAAGGCACCCCGTACATAAAGCTCTGGCCAACAGTACGGCGTCGCCGCAATGAGTAAAATTTTTCGTTTAAGTGAGCTAAAGGTGACCAAGGATGTCAACCGGTTGGCTGGCGCAACAGTCTGTTTCGGGCATTTCAACACTATCCATCCAGGGCATGTGCGTCACTTTAGAACCGCATGCACGCACGGCAAGCCCCTCATAGTCGCAGTTGAAGGGGATGCTCAGTTACTCTCGTTCCGGGGTGATAATATTTTTCAAGAAAAAGAGCGGGCGCAGGCGCTCGCTACTTTGGATTTAGTCGATTATGTCGTTATCCTTGACACAGGGCCTCTTGAGGCTTTTCTCGATCAGGTCAATATCGCTAACTTGGTTCTGGGCAGAGAATTCGAAGACGAAAGGGCCAAGAAAGTGGTACGAGCGGTAGAAGTGATTCGCTCCAAAGGTGGCACAGTGATTTATGATGCCGGGGAGACTCATTACGCGGGTGCTGAGCTCTTGTATGGCACCCCTGGAGATCTGGAGAGAGGCCGCTGGCAGGCATTTGAACAGGTATTGCAAACTCAAAATGTGTCCCTGTCGGAGGTATTTTCTGTTATTAACGAAAATAAGAAGCCGCATATTTTGGTAGTTGGCGACACCATTGTGGATCGTTATGTTGCTTGCGATCCAGTGGGGATGAGTAACGAAGCGCCAGTCATCGTGGTTAAGGAGATTGACACAAGAGACTATGTTGGTGGCGCGGGAATCGTTGCAGCACATATTTCGGCCCTCGGTGCACACAGTACTTTTCTCTCGGTGATAGGGGCAGACAGTCCGGGCGAATTTACGAAAGAGAGTTTTAAGAAATTAGGGGTCAAGGCTATTCTTCTTGAAGATCCAAGCCGGCCAACTACCTTCAAGATTCGATATCTTGTCGAGAATCAGAAACTATTCCGAGTCAGCAGACTGAAAGAACACAGCCTCTCGCGCGAAAAGGAAGAGCAGTTAATTGCCGAGATTGAAAAACACGGACAAAGTGCCGATGGTGTTTTGGTCAGTGATTTTGTTTATGGCGTGATCACGCCAAGAATTCTCGAAGCGGTGCGGGGAGTTGCTGCACGGCGGGATATCCCGCTATTCGGTGACTTACAGTGCAGTAGCCAGGTAGGCAATATCCTGAAGTTTACGGATTTTTCTCTGATTTGCCCGACCGAGCGAGAGGCGCGTATTGCGCTAGGGAACCGCAATGACGGAGTCGAGTATATAGCTAATTTATTAATCAATGAAACGCGCAGCGCGAACACAGTTCTAAAACTTGGTGGCGAGGGGTTTATTGCATACCTTGGACATGAAGAGAAAGGTACATTACTACGGCGTCAGCATTTTCCAGCGTTAACAGCTAATCCTGTCGATGTGACTGGCGCGGGTGATGCACTGTTAGCAACGATGGCAACAGCCCTGACTAGCGGCCTTTCGGTTATGCAGGCCTCTGCCTTGGCTTGTCTCGTCTCGGCTATCGCAGTGCAAACGGTGGGGAACCAACCTATTGGTCGAGAGCAAGTACGTCAGTTTTATCTACAAAATTCAGAAAGCGGGATGATCGATGCAGTTTAATAATATTTTTGTGACAGGCGGCGCAGGTTACGTAGGTGCAATGTTGGTGCCACGTCTTCTCCAGGAGGGGTGTCAAGTGACAGTCCTCGATCTGATGATTTATGGCGAAGGTGTCCTGCAGAATCATCCAAATCTAATAAAAGTAAAGGGGGATATTCGAGATTCCCATCTTCTTCGGAAGGTGCTACCTGGGCATGATGCTGTGATTCATCTGGCATGCATCTCTAATGATCCGAGTTTTGAGCTTAATCCGGCACTAGGAAAGTCAATTAACTTAGATGCGTTCAGACCGCTTGTCTCTGTCAGTAAAGAAATCGGCGTAAAAAGATTTGTGTACGCTTCCTCATCAAGCGTTTACGGTATAAAGACCGAACCCAATATCCATGAGGGTATGCTCTTAGAGCCGCTGACAGATTACTCAAAGTACAAAGTCGCATGTGAAGAAATTCTTGCGGAGTTTGAATCAGAGGAATTTACTACAGTTACAATTCGACCGGCGACCGTCTGTGGTTTTTCGCCACGCCAACGGCTAGACGTGGTGGTAAATATCTTGACTAATCTTGCATACCATAAGAGAGAGATCACAATCTTCGGAGGTGCACAGTTAAGGCCAAATATACATATATCAGATATGGTGGAAAGTTATGTGATCGTCCTTAATGCTGAGCAGGAGAACGTATCGGGGCAGATCTATAATGCAGGATATGAAAATCAGACAGTTCAGGAACTTGCGGAGATAGTAAAAAAAGTCATTGGGGATGACGTTATGTTGAGAACGATGCCAACCGATGATAATCGTTCCTATCATATCTCCTCCGAGAAAATAAGAGTGGATTTAGGGTTTACCCCGAAATTTGATATAGAAGATGCGGTTAGGGGACTGCGGGATGCCTTCGACCGGGGGTTAATCCCCAATTCTCTAGATGATGAAAAATATTTCAACATAAAGAAGATGCAATCAATCGGGCTTGATTAAGAATTATGCACGTAAGGTACTCTTATCTAAAACAGCAGTTCCAAAGCTGCGATGACCTCTGGGAAGAACTCCGAGATTTCGTCGCGTCCGGTGATTTCACCTTAGGAAAGCCACTCCAGGAATTTGAAGAAAACTTTGCTCAACTGATAGGATCAAAATATGCGATTGGGGTTAACTCGGGAACAGATGCAATCAAGTTGAGCCTGAAGGCGCTAGGGGTCGGTGCCGGTGATGAAGTAATTACAACTGCCAATACATTTGTAGCAACGGTAGGGGCAATAGCGGAGTTAGGTGCAACGCCCGTTTTTGTCGACTGCGATGACACCTTTTGTATGGACGTAAGCTTGGTTGAGCCTGTGATTACGGAGAGAACACGTGCGATAGTACCAGTTCACTTTACTGGCTATATGACTGATATGCGGTCTTTAATTCCCATTGCAGAAAAATACGACCTACCGATTGTGGAAGATGCGTGTCAGTCAATTCTGGGCGCAATTGAGGGTAAAACAGCAGGAACGTGGGGCAGTACGGGTGCATTTTCACTGCATCCACTTAAAAATCTAAATGTTTGGTCAGATGGTGGCGTTATTGTTTCGGATGACCTTGATCTAACAGGAAAATTAAGACTTCTTAGGAACCATGGCCTGAGTGACCGAGATACTGTGAGCGTGCTTGGAGGTAATTCAAGACTAGACACCTTTCAAGCGGTGGTAGGGAACTGGCTGTTACCCCAAACTCATGAGATCGCAAACCAACGGATAGCAAACGCTGCCTTTTATGATGTGCAATTATCGGATATATCGCAGGTACGTATACCCCCTCGGCCCACTGACTATAAGATCGTATACCATTTATACATTGTGTTTGCAGAGAGGCGAGATGATCTTTTGCAGTTCTGTTTAGAGAGGGAAATCGAGGCAAAAGTTCATTATCCGATGCCAATTTACCGCCAGCCAGCTCTTGAATATTTGGGATACGATACAGGAGATTTCCCGGTAGCCGACAGGCATGCCAGAAGTATTATTACCTTCCCGTGTGATCAGCATTTGAGTCAAGAAGAAATGGAGTATGTCACAGCCACTGTAAAGGAATTTTATGAGAGCCAGGGTTGATGGAAGCGATTTCTTATGTCGATATCTCCGCCCAATGGGCTGATGAGCGTGCCGAATTACTACCCATCATTGATGCGGTGCTCTCCAATGGGCAATATGTGGGGGGCGCTGAAACTGAGTTGTTCGAAAAAGCTGCCGAAAGTTTCTTCGGTGCGAGATATGTGGTCAGCGTAAACAGTGGAACTGATGCCCTTGTTTGCGCGCTATTTTCAGTTGGCGTGGGTTCGGGCGACGAAGTCATTACCCCGCCTAACTCATTCATTGCGTCAACTGCCGCTATCGTGCATCTGGGTGCCCGACCCGTATTTGTGGATGTAAAAGCCGACCAAAACATCAACCAGGATTTAATTGAAGCAGCTTTGACTCCAAAGACAAAGGCAATTATGCCGGTTCATCTAACCGGCCGGATGGCGGCATTAGAAGAGATCTGCAGGATTGGAAAGGAATATCAGTTGCCTGTTATCGAAGATGCAGCCCAGTCTGCGGGTTCTACCTTGGACGGTCGACTGGCGGGAACTTGGGGTAAGGCGGGATGTTTTTCGGCACATCCATTAAAAAATCTAAACGCGTGTGGTGATGGAGGGTTTGTTGTCACAGATGATGAAGTGGTCGCTACCAAAATACGGTCTATGCGAAATCATGGTTTGGCTGATCGGAATACAGTAGACGAATTTGGTTTTGTTTCACGCCTGGATTCAATCCAGGCGGCAATCCTGCGGTATCGGTTAACGGTGCTTCCAAGGGTCATCAAGCAAAGGAAGAAAAATGTAGCTCTGTATAGAAAATTGTTAGATGATAATTATGTTTTCCATCCGCCGGATAAATATGGTCAAGACAATAGTTGGCACACATTCGTCATTCAGGTGGACCAACGAGATGAGTTGCGAGCATATCTTTCGTCAAAAGGCATCGAAACCGCTATCCATTACCCAGTTCCTATCCACTTACAGCCAGCCGCCCAGCCGCTCGGGTATAAGCAGGGCGATTTCCCAAAGGCAGAGATTCAGGCAAAAAGAATACTAACTTTGCCGGTGCACCAGTATCTTGATGAAGAGAAAGTTGAAAAGATTTCGAGCTGCGTCAATCAGTTTTACGAGTCTTAAATGAGACTTGGTATCGACCTAGATAATACGATCATCTGTTATGACGAGGTATTTTCCTATGTCGCGAAGCAGCGAGGATTGATTTCCCCAGATTGGTTGGGAAGTAAGTGGGAAGTTCGTGAAGCAGTTCGGAGCACGCCTAACGGTGAAACAACTTGGCAGTCTATCCAAGGAAACGTATATGGGCCGCTAAGTTCGCTCGCTAGACTCTATAGCGGGGTCTTTCGCTTTTTATGGCGCTGCTACGCTCGAGGACTCGAGGTTGAGATTGTTAGCCATAAGACGGAATTTGGGCATACTGGCAAAATCGATACGCCATTGAGAGCAGCAGCGTTGGAATTTTTGAAGGGAGAGCAGATCTTTGTTGATAATCCTTCTTCTCTTATTGAACAGGTGACATTTCTGGATACCCGTGAACAAAAAATAGCATATATCGAGGAGCAAAGGTTCGACTGGTTTGTAGATGACCTCCCAGAGGTGTTAGACAATATAAAGATATCGAGTGAAACAAGAAAGCTAGGATTTTCCCCTGATGGTATGACTGACTTTATGTCAGCAAAAAGAGTCAGATCATGGGGGGAAATCGAGAGTGAGATTCTTGGTAAATGGACGAATGAAGAATTGTCTAAAGTCACTCTTAAGATTGCTGGGACAAAACCACGAGAGATTGTCTGGATTGGCGGTCGCACGAACTCAGGGATAGCAAGAATTCGCTTTAAAGATGAGAGGTTAGCGGCGCTAAAGATTTACGCTCTTGATGTAAGTCATGATAGGTATTCCGCTGAGCAAGACGCATTTGACTCCCTAAATAAATGCGGTGAGGTTGCGGTCCCTAAGGCCCTCGGTGGGTTGCGAAGATTGGGCGTAGGAATGCTGGAATGGATTTCTGGTGATGAAGTAACTGCGCCCAATTCTGACCACATCGACTGCTTGCTGGGATTTGTTAAACGCTTGCATGGGCTACGTCATCATTATAGGTTTAGGTCATTTCCTAACGCGTCTGCGGCCATTTTCAGCGGTTGGGAACTTCAGCAGCAACTGCACCAGCGATTGGACCAGTTGCGTTCAAATTCGATAGGTTCGAGAGGACTGCATTCCTATCTTGATGATGAATTTGTTCCATTGTTATTGGAGATCTCAAGTTGGACCGAGGGAAATTGGCCAGGTCATCATTATGAAACTCGATTGCAAAAACCCGAGATGACGCTTAGTCCTTCAGATTTTGGGTTTCACAATTGCCTTAAGCAGGAAGATGAATCATTGAGGTTCATCGATTTTGAATATTTTGGTTGGGATGACCCTGCCAAACTATGCGGTGATTTTTTGTTTCACCCGGGGATGAATCTCTCGGATACCCTAAAGCTTCAATGGATCGAGGGTGCAAGAACAATCTATGGCGCACAGGCTTTGGAAAGGCTGAAAGTAATGTGGGGACTGATTGGATTAGTATGGTGCCTTATTCTTCTTAATGAGTTTCGTTTGGATCACCGAGCACGCCGTCAAGTAGCCCAAGGTGATATGAGTGCTACAAGCCCTGACTCTTTGAGCACTCGGCTACGAAGTTCCAGAAGTTTGCTGAGGCAGGTACAATTTCAGTACAGACAACCATTATTATTGGTCTGAACGTTATTTGGGATTAGCGATGCTTGATGAGAGGTCTAAAAAATTGCGCCGTCTTATTATCAGAATGGTAGAGACTGGGCGGAGGGGGCATATTGGCCCTGCAGCATCATTGGTAGAAATCCTACGTGTACTTTACGATTCGTGGTTGAATTTCCAGCCGGAGAACCCCCGCTGGCGGGATCGTGATCGACTTATTCTTAGCAAAGGGCATGGTTGCCTTGCTCTGTACGCGATACTCGCGGATAAGGGATTTTTTCCTATCGAAGAATTAGATCGGTTTTGTTTTAGCGAATCGTTTCTCGGAGGACATCCTGAGGATAAGATTCCTGGTGTTGAGGCATCTACGGGTGCTTTGGGCCACGGCCTGCCAATTGGGGTTGGTATGGCATTGGCAGGAAAAATACGAAGGCAAGAACACCGAGTGGCCGTAATAGTAGGAGATGGGGAAATTAACGAGGGATCGACATGGGAAGCTGCTATGTCGGCGGCAAAACACAATCTAATTAATCTTACAGTATTGGTTGACTATAACAAGTATCAGTCCTACGGCCCCACCAGTGTCGTTTTAGAGTTGGAGCCCTTGGCTGACAAGTGGCAAGCATTTGGATTTGGAGTTATGGAGGTTGATGGTCATGACCATGTTGAGATACTCAATGCCCTTAATAGGACTCCCATCAGCAAGGCCAAACCTTCATTGGTGATATGTCACACAACCAAAGGAAAAGGTTTCCCAATGGCTGAAAATAGGGCGGAATGGCACCATAAATCAAGACTGTCAGATGCGGATATCGCAAGTTTATATGCCTGTCTCGGGTAGTTTAGGCTAAGTATGAGAAAAACCAGTCTGGAATGGGTCCACCGCTTAGCTCAGAAAGATCCGAGAGTCTTGTTCATCGGTTCCGACCTTGGTGCAGGTGTATTGGAATCCATGAGAATCGAGATGCCAGATCGTTGGTATATGGAAGGCGTAGCTGAACAACATATCATCGGCATGGCTGCTGGTTTAGCGATGGAGGGATTCCTGCCTTATGTGAACACGATTGCAACGTTTTTGACTCGACGTTGCTACGAGCAACTTGTTGTAGATGTTGGCCTGCATCATGCTCCGATAAGATTAATTGGGAACGGTGGTGGAGTAGTTTACGCCCCACTAGGGCCAACGCATCAAGCAATAGAGGATATTGCGATGATGCGTTTAATTCCTAATATGACGGTAATTGCACCTTGCGATGCAGATGAAATGGCGAGAGTAATGGAGGCCAGCTTAGTATGGCCAGATCCAATTTATTTGCGACTCGCGAAAGGCGGAGATTCGATTGTTAGCCATCCTACGGATGGCTTCGAGATTGGAAAGGCAGTAGTTTATAGGGAGCCTGGTAAAGTGCTACTGGTATCAACGGGTATAATGACGCAGCGTGCACTTGAGGTTTCCACCATGCTTGAAAAGATGGGGATTTCGTGCGGTGTTCTACATATGCACACCGTTAAGCCCTGCGACGACAAGATGCTTTTGGATCTCGCATCTGAGGTGCGAATAGTCGTAACTCTTGAGGAGCATAAGCGCGATGGTGGCCTCGGCACTATTGTTTTAGAGACACTGTCGGAGCTGAACGTGGCTAAGGTTCCCAAAGTCGTGAGAAAGGGGATACCCGACAGTTTCCCAACGCAGTACGGATCCCAAGATTCCCTATTGGAAAGTTGGAGGCTTGACGCCAAAAGTCTCGTTGTAGATATAGAAAAGGAAATCCTTGAGCGAATCTAAAGACCAAGCGTGTTGGGGCCTGTTAGGGCCTAGTGAGATTGAGGTATCCAAGAGTTTTATAAACAAAGGATATATCATTACAGACGTGCACGATGTTGCCGCATTAGAGGATATCCGAAAACGGGTAGTAACTTACCTGACGAAAAGAAATAATCTCAAGCCATCCTTGCCAGACAATATCCTTAATCAGTTTCATAATTGGTGTAATGCCGAAGAGCTAAATGAGCTACGCCTTGAAATAATTCATTCATTAAACACGGGGTCAGGGATTTCTGAAAGTTATTTTTCACTTGCTCGCCCATTGCTTGAAATTCTTGTTGGAAATGAGCTTGTGATGCAGCATCGGGTGAACCTCAGCATCCAACTACCCCATGACGCAAATTCATTGCTTCCAGTTCACGCAGACGTGTGGTCAGGTGACTCACCTTACGAAGTTGTTGTTTGGACCCCGCTGGTCGATTGTTACCAAACTAAGTCCATGTTCATTTTGGCCCCGGAGAAAGCTGAACTTTTGCATGATTGTTTTCAAGACTTCAAAGGTAGGAGCAGTGAGGATATTTACAGCGAAATTGAAGCCGATCTTGTCTGGCTGGATGTGCCGTATGGGAAGACTGTGGTTTTTAATCAGAATCTCCCCCACGGCAACAGAGTTAACGTGGAGCATGAAACCAGATGGTCATTAAATTGTCGATTTAAGGCGGTTTTTTCGCCATATAGCGATAAAAAATTGGAGAATATTTCATGCCAATAACAGTGCGGGCAGCCTCCCGCATTGGCATGGCGTATCGGTATCCGACCTTTAAATGAGCGCTCTGGGTTATAGAGGCTATGTAGCTAGCCGACCGTTTTTTGGAGAGCGGGCACCACAACACGTGCAAAATATCGTTATTAATAATTATTGCAGCAAAAATAACTTAAGGTATTTGCTTAGCGCTACCGAGGTGGCGATGCCCGGGATGTACTTGATTCTGGAGCAGGTGCTTCAAGATCACAAGAATATTGATGGAATAATATTTTATAGCTTGTTTCAGTTACCTGAAGAACGTCAGGCACGACAGCAGATTCCGGCAACTGCTGTTAGCAGTTGAATTGACTTACATTTTGCGGTTGAGTCAATGAGTGTCAGTAGCGAGCACGAAGCAATGATTGTCGATCAGGTGTTTTCTATACAGGAAGCGCTATTGTGCCCTAAATACCTAAAAGACTTGTCGGCGATCAAAAAGGCTTGTTAACTGCGACCCAAAAAGGGGAGGGATATGATGGGGGAACTTGTACAACTTGTAACACCACTTCACCAGGCAACCTCTCGCAATTATGTCGAGCGAATGTTGGATAAGAAAATCGAGTGCATGCGTGTAGCCAAAGAGTACGATTTTGATTACTGGGATGGGAAGCGTCGGTTTGGCTATGGCGGTTATAAATACATCCCTGGCAGGTGGAAGACTGTAGCCCAGGGTTTAATAGATCGCTACAGCCTTGGGCCAGGCTCACGCGTACTCGACGCGGGATGCGGTAAGGGTTATCTGCTATATGAGATGATCCTGCTTCAACCGGAGCTCGAAATCCAAGGGTTCGACATTTCTCAATATGCATTAAGGCACGGGAAAAATGAAATCAGGGAAAAACTTTATCAGCATGACTTGAGGAAACCTTTCCTATTTGAGGAGAATTACTTTGATCTCGTAGTTTCGGTCGGTTGTTTGCACAACCTTCCACTGCCATCAGTGGTGCAGTCGTTATCAGAGATACAACGTGTGGGCAGACAAGGTTATATAATGGTCGAGAGCTTTCGAAATGAAAAAGAATTTTTTAATCTTCAATGTTGGGCGCTGACGGCGGAGACTCTGCTAAATGTCGAGTCTTGGAGATGGCTACATCAATCTGCCGGGTATACTGGAGACTTCGAATTTATTTTTTTTGTGTAAAGCGGTGATTTTGCCGCCTATTTTCAATTACGTTAATGTTGATCGACTTCAGTAGCCCTGTTTATCTATGAGGTGGTTGATCATTGGCGGTGATAGCACTATAGGGAATTCCCTATCTCATGCCTGGTCGTTGCAGGGGCGGAACTTTCACTCGACAACCCGTAACAAGTTCCGAGTCTCGAAGGTCCGGCCATATCTGGATTTGGGTATAGATGAGACCTCTATCTGCTCAAAGGATTATGATGGAGCTGTATTGTGTATCGGGGAGTCACGGGTTAGTTATTGTGAAGAGCACCCACGTGAGAGCAGTCTGATTAATGTACAACATACCGTTGAGCTCGCAAACGCCCTTACCAAAGCCGGAACATATGTCTTATTCTTGTCCTCTAGCCGAGTTTTCAAAGGGCAAACGAGAAGTAACCCAGTCGGGAAAATCCCAGACCCAACCACGGAATACGGCAGGCAAAAAGTTGAAGCCGAAAAACAAATTCTTGATTTAGAAGGCTCTGGTATTTTGCGACTGACTAAGGTGCTCGATTCAGGGAGTGAGCCTATCAAATCCTGGCGTGAATCGTTGACGGCGGAACAAGCTATTTATCCTTTTTCCAATGTATTTGTTGCGCCGATTTCTAACGAAGCTGTTGCGGAAAAAGTTACTCAAATTCTTGAAAAAAAATCAGCCGGGATTCAGCATCTCTCATCAACGAACTTAGTCTCGTTTTTCGACCTGGCTATGGCACTTTGCAGTGAATGGAATCTTGATAGTTCACTGATAGTTCCAAGGGTGGCTCCCGATTCGCCGCTCTATCCAAGATATTCGTCATTGGCATGACTAAGTTTAGTTACTGTGTGAGTTGTGGTGGTTGTCTATTTCCCTTTGATCGAGTTGATCAATTTTGTCTTGTCTCGTCTGATTGTCGACCGTGGAAAGCTAAAGCTGATTTACTTTTGTGCGAGGGTTGTGGACTGGTTCAACGGGCAAGAACGGAAGCCTGGAAACAAGGTTGTGCAAGGATCTATCAGTCATACTTTGCTTACCCTCAGGGAAGTGAAACTGATCAAAAGGTAAAAGGAAGGGGGGGTGGTGCTCTCCAGTCCCGTAGTGCGGAACTGCTGAAAGCGTTTAAGATAAATTATCCGTTGTTAGATCAAGGTACCTGGCTTGATATCGGATGTGGGCAAGGCCACTTGCTCCGATTATGTGCGCAACAGTTTCCAGGAATGGATCTTGTTGGAATTGACGCTTCGGAAGCATCTCGCCCATATATCGAGCAGATTGAGAGGGCTGTATTTTTCTCGGAACTTGAGGATTGTGAAACACCTCCGAGCATTATATCGATGGTACATGTGCTAGAACATATTCCCTGGCCACAGGAGTTTCTTATTAACTTGCAAAAACTAATGAGCAAGCACTCTCTCTTGTTAATTCAGATTCCAACATTTATACGCAACCCGATCGATTTTCTGATTTATGATCATGGAACCTTTTTTACTGAGGAAAGTCTCGGATGGATTGCTAATAACATCGGCTTTAGCGTTGAGAGCATGGAATATGTCTCAGGAAATAAAGAGCTATTAGTGATTTTGAAGAAAGCCAATAGAAGAATACAGTGGATGCTTCCGGCAAAGGACAAGATAGAAGCCGTCAAAAAAACAGTGGCGTCATCCATCAACTATCTGGAGGATATTAAGCGGGAGGCTCAACGGATCAGTAAAGAAAATCATGTCCGTATTTTCGGGAGTTCAATAGGGGCCAGCTGGTTGTATAGTGAACTTGGCTCCGAAGGAGTCGAATGCTTTTTGGATCAGGATCAGGAGCGCGTAGGGAACACATTTCTGGGTAAGCCGATTCTTCCAGCAGTTGACATCAAACTGGACAGAACAGTTTTTCCGTTAGATCCAGCTACTCGGCAGCGCTTATTGGCGGTTTATGGACAAGTAGACAATAGGCTAAGCCAAAAGGGTGCAGTTCATAAGGCGGACCTCTAGAATTTCGCAAGGGTGCGAATGACCTCCATGGGATGCCTGTGTAGTTTGTCGATGATGAACCTCAATACAAAACTTTGGCGTAGGGCTAAAACGGTCTCTTGTACAGTTGCGATGTTGCCGATTGCGTTATTAATGCGATTGTTTTCACCATTTGTCCTAATAAGAGTAGGCGAATTGAGATGCAATATCATCGGGCATTATGTATTTGATTTAGAGTACTACTTAGCGACTAAAGAGTTGACCAAGGCTAAAGGGCGCGACCTATTTTTCTTGAGTCACGATCACAGCGTGAATCAGCAATGGGATGAGATGGTCAAGCGGTTGGTGCCTGTCAAAAAGTGGTACCGATACCTTTTTTTGGCAAGCTTTTTGGTTCCTGGCGGCAAGGTTAATCGAATTGCCTTCGCTGAGGGAAGTAGGGATCGCTTAGGTGTATTACATAAAACAAAGGGTCACTTTTCATTTACAAAGGATGAGCAACAACTTGGTGTTGGGTTTCTTCGAGGTCTGGGAATAGGTCCCAAAGATCAATTTGTTTGCCTTATTATTCGAGATTCGGCATACAAACGGGAACGGAGTCGTGAACTTGTGGAAGACAAAGACTGGAGTTATCATGACTACCGAAATTCCCAAATCGAAACCTACTATGGAGCAATTCAAGAGCTAATAGAAGCGGGGTTTTGGGTTTTCCGAATGGGAAAACATGTTGAGACTCCGCTCACTTATGAAAATCCAAGGGTTTTTGATTACGCTGCTAGTTCGCAGCAAAATGATTTTCTTGATATTTGGTTAATGGCAAATTGTAGATTCTGCGTCAGCACGTGCACTGGTCTTGATGAAGTGGCGCGTGCATTCCGGCGACCGGCTGCTTACGTTAACTTCCTGCCCATCCGAAATATGGTGACTTACAGTCCTGGTGTAAATGCCCCCAAAAGATTGTTTTGGATTGGATCTGGCGAAGAATTGACATTGAGGGAGCATCTGGGAGCAAGTTATCTTTCGGGACAGCGGTATGATGACGGAGGAGTTGCCATCCGGAATCTTACTCCTGATGAGATCCGACATGTAGTCCGCGAGATGATTCAAAGAGAACGGGGGATGTGGGTGAGTAAACCGGATAGTATCAATCGACAGCGCCAATTTTGGGAAATATTGCAATCACATCCGGAGTGGGATCAGTTTCATGGAGTGGTCGATCCCGAGGTTTATATTAGTGATTACTTTATCCAAAAGAATGTCAATTGGCTCCGTTAACTGATTATTTATTGCTAGTGACAGAAAAAGATCGTTTTTGATGCTGGGTGGCATCCACAATGTTTTCGATTGCCTTCATATTGCGGTTGTGAGCATGAGAAAGGTTGTCGACGCAGATTTGGAGTGGGATCATCTAAGGGCCACTCATTAAGGAGATGCACAAATTGTGGGGCGAAAATATCCAAAAATAGTAATTCGAAAAGTGTTTCTAGCTTTTTCAAACTAATAGGCGGGAATTTTAATGTTAGTACGTGTTCGTAGAACAGTTCACTAATGGACTCCTGGCTAACTGCCTCGCATTTTGGTTAACTCTGTTTCTAACTACTGCCCAAGGAAATTGGGAGGATAATCAGGAGAGGTCGTTCTAGTTAATTGCGCCGGTAAGTGGGAGGACAGTTAAAAAAGGCCTTGAAACGAACAATGATGACGATCAGGGTACAATAGATTTGTCAGGGTAATCTGCTTGTTGCTACGGTTTTGGTTAATGGGGGATATTTAATTTCAGCGCGGTGCCAAGAAACGAGTCTATCTGGCGTCGGGATGAGTGTCGGCAGAACGAAGTTGTCCAAGTGTCGTACCTCAGGGAGCCGATGAGAACTGCTTGTCACTCTATTTGCGCGTTCTACCCATAAAATAAGCGTTATCTTATAGAGACCGCTAGGTTAGAGGCACGTTCTTTTGATTGTGGATCCTTTTTGGCAGAACTGGCACGGCTTGAAACTCCTGATAAAGGGCATTCTTGATTGCCACGTTAGCGGGAAAGGTCTGTTGTGGAGTCGGGGTTGGCACAAATTCTCTGACTGGGCTGGGAACAGTAACCTCGTATACCCTGCATATCCAACGCGGTATCGGACATTATCGTTGGAGCGGTTAAAACAGAAACAAGGGATCATCTGGTTACGCATGGGTTCAGACCCAGAGAAACCTGAGATCGCAACTGGGGCGGTGGGTGATATTAATTTATTTGCCCGTGAGATTATTGGTTCTCTAAAGGGGCCTGTGATATTAGTGACTACCGATGGTGATCTCGGGGTCCCATCGGGATTACCGAAAGAGACCATGTCGAGAATTCTAGAAGACCCTAGTGTTGTAGCTTGGTACACGCAGAATCTGGATAGACCGGGATTCCACAAGAAACTTAAGCCGATTCCGATTGGCCTCGATCTGCACACTAGGATTGGCAGATGGGTTAGCCCGCAGAAGAAATCAAAAATATTCCTGACAGCAATGCAGAACTGCCAACAGCGTGAAAAACGACTTTTTCGAGTGTGGTGTGATGTACATCTGGAATCGGACCTTGGAGCGATGGTCAATGAGTTTCCGGAGGAGCACGGAAAGCCCGGAGCGAGCCTATTCGAAACGCGAATTGAGCTGCGAGCAGCAATTGAGTCAGGTGCGCTCGATTCAGTTATTGACAGACCGGAGCACCGTTTACCTGTAGAAGAAATTTGGAAAACATACGGAAGGTATTTTTTTGTAATGTCATTGCCGGGGCACGGGCTTGATTGCCATCGTACCTGGGAAGCGCTGGCATTGGGGGCCACTGTGATTACGGTACATAGCCCCCTTGATTCGCTCCTCGAGAAATACCGAGTAGTATTCCTTGATCGATCAGGAAACGACCACCCGTGGTGGGAGCCGATGTTGTCAAAAGAATGGATGGCAGCAGCGGGTGAGTCGGTCGAGTCCCGTGCAAACCTGGATCTCAGTTGGAGTTCTTGGGTGAAACCAATCCGAACTATGTTGCGCCCTTCAAGGGAAAGGTCGCAATTGGAAGAGTAGGTGCTTGGAAGACTGCAATTGAGAACTGAAAAATACAGCCGTGTAAACTTCAGGAAACGTATTGTCGGCATTCTGGCAAGATTTATTAAGAAGGTCGGTTCGCTGATGCCTTTCAAGCTTACGATGGGGCTTGCCCGCCTCCTCCTTGAATCTCAAGGATTTGGATCGGGAGCGCGTATCGATAGTAGTGGCGAGATTCGTGCGGCTCAGCAGTTTCTATCCGGAACCCATGAGCGCGCTCTCGTGGTGCTTGATATAGGTGCCAACAGAGGTGAGTACACAGAAGCGATCGTGAAAGTATTTCCGGGTGCAACGGTCCATGCGTTTGAGCCATCAACCGAGACCTATTCACTATTGCGCACCTCCCTTCGTAATCAAAAGAATGTCCAACTGCATAATTTCGCGCTGGGTAATGTTAACGATAGGGTGCCTCTTTACAAGGAAAACCATCATGCGAGAATCGCTTCGCTCAGTCCTTTGGACGTCACCAAGGACCATCTAACCGAGCAAGTCCAAATTCACCGTTTGGACGATATTTTTAAAACTCTAGGTTTGCGTCAAGTTGATCTCGCAAAGATTGACGTCGAGGGGCATGAGATGGATGTCCTACTAGGCGCAGAGCAAGCCATAAAAAGTGGAAAAATCTCCCACCTCCAGTTCGAACTGGGTGGGTCAAGCATTGATACCAACACAACGCTAAAAATGTTTTTTGAGTTTCTTAGTGAATACCGCTATGACTTATTCTTAATTAGAAAATCCGGGCCGCTTCATCTGTCGTCATATAAGTATCTTTATGAACAGTACAGCACAACCAATTTTTTTGCAGCTCTACGCGCCTAAAGCTGGTTGCCTTCTTCTGGGGCTGGAGATTCAGTCACGGGCAATTGCTATCCTGAATTGAACGCACAGCTAATATCTAAAGCCCACTAATGATAAAGAAAGGGATAAACAGTGAGAGTAAATCCCAAGCGATTGCCTTGTTTAAATCGGCAAGGCCTTGGTGCCACCATGTACAGAGAAAACTAGCCTTAACTCAAGGTGTTATCAACGTGTACGCGGCTCCCATTATCCGCGATCGGGGGGTTCGTGGATTAGTACGTCATTTGAATCAGGTAATTGATGAGAGTGTTGTAAACAGAGTCTATTTCTTTGTGGACTTTTTTTTCTGTTTAGATCAGGCTTTTGTTACAAAAATTTCATCAAGAGTTGTCAAGATTT
>Ga0187833_10003317_pt1 | contig 16438 bp, 15 predicted proteins | sample ETNtaG_37_FD_167968 | JGI IMG/M metagenome (GOLD analysis project Ga0187833, IMG submission 167968) | Marine microbial and viral communities from oxygen minimum zone, Eastern Pacific Ocean - ETNP2014_SV_400_PacBio MetaG (Illumina Assembly) | ecosystem: Environmental > Aquatic > Marine > Hypoxic...
TTCTTGAAACTGTCAACGAGGTAGGTGCCTTTGATAAGGTTTCACATGAAGGTATAGCCTTTCAAATTGACGTTGAAGATGCGGTCGGTGTGATGCATCAAATTGAAATACTAAGTAAAGATATAGAGGAGGAAATATGAAATCTGAAGTATTAGTAAAAGATGTAATGTGGGGTGAGGTAGATATTATTGACCGCAAGACCACGGTTCAAGATGCGCTCAACACAATGCAATATAAAAAAACCAAAATGCTGATTGTTGATAAGGCTCACGAGCACGATGAATATGGAGTTGTCTTGATTGCTGATATTGCTAGAAAGGTTATTGCTCAAAATAAATCTTTAGAAAGGATTAATGTTTATGAGATTATGAATAAACCAGCAATTTCAGTTAACTCAGAAATGAATATTCGTTATTGCGCTAGACTTCTAACTCGTTTTAATTTGTCTAGATGTCCTGTCATTGATGAGGGCAAAATAGTTGGCGTTGTTAGCTTAACGAGTATTGTATTTATGAATCATGCATACAGAGCAAAAAAATAAATATAGTTTATATTTGAGATGATGAGAAATCAAATATATACCCAATGCTTTTGCCTTTAGTTAAACAAAAAATCGTTTAGCTTTGTGACCAGGGCATGCCGTCATGCCGCCAGCCATTTAAATTTCCGCGCTGGTCATCTTCATCGAGGTCACCTTCAAAGCCACTAGCAACATGTGAAACGCTCTTAAAGCCTTCACTTTCAAGACACTTGAGTGCATCGTTAGATCGATAACCGCTCCTACAAATCAATATAATCTCGGTTTCATAAATGTCTTCACAACCCTCTAACTCATTTCTCACTGCTTCTGAAAACTTCTCTGGATTGGGCTCCCAGTCTGGTTCATCCATCCATGGAATGAGGGCAGAGTTCTCTGGATAACCAACGAACCTGTATTCAGCCTCACTGCGAACATCAACAAACAACGCCTGAGGATTGTCTTCAAGCCTCTGTAGGGCCTGTTTTGGCAGTAAATTACGTCTATATGTCACTATTTCTCCGAAATTAACAAGTTAAAACTAATAATACTATAACAAAACCTGCCTTAGTCTTGATAAAAAAATCAATTTGTTTTTACAAATAAGGCGATTGACTCTACGTGGGCGGTTTGTGGAAACATATCCATCACGCCAGCCTGTTCCAGAGTGTAGCCTAGTTCAACTAATTTTGCTGTATCTCTTGCAAGGGTTGCAGGGTTGCATGAAACATAAACCACTCTCTTGACTCCCAATTCAGGCAACAATCCAACAATTTCAATTGCGCCAGTCCTAGCTGGATCGATTAACACTTTGTTATATTTCTTACCTCGAAACCATTCAAAACCTCTCACATCTTCAAACAGATCAGCCTTATAAAATGATACATTCATTATCCCATTCCTTTGCGCATTTTCTTTAGCTCGATCTATAAGGCCCTTGTCTCCCTCTATGCCGACAACATTTTTTGTATAACGAGCAATTGGTAAAGTGAAATTACCAAGACCGCAAAACAGATCTACTACTTTGTCATTTTTATCCAATTCCAGCAAACCGAGAGCCAGACTGATCATTTTTTGATTAAGCTCAAAGTTGACCTGAGTAAAGTCGGTCGCCAAGAAGGCCATCTCTATATCATGCTCGGGCAAAGAATAAATCAACTCTGTCGAATCAAAAAGAGGTTTTACAGTGTCTAACCCACCGCTTTGACTATACCAAGTAATCTCTAGCAGCCTGGCATATTCTTTGAGGACAACTTTGTCTGCTTCTTGTAATGGCTGGAGATGCCTTAAAATAAGAATAGTGGCATTCTCCGCGATAGCAACCTCAATCTGAGGTATATCTGCCTTAATACTCAATTTTCCGATACACTCAGATAGTTTATTGAGCTTACTTCCCAGAGATGGATGCAAAACCTCGCAACGATCCATCAGCGTAATGAACGAAGATCTCCTCTCCCGAAAGCCGACCAACACACGATCTTTCTTTTGCACATATCTGACCCCTAGCCTGGCCTTTCTTCTGTAACCCCAGCTACCAACCTGTAGAGGTTCAAGCCATAACTTTGGACTAACTTTGGACTGACCTAATAAAGCACTCTGCAACCATTCCTGCTTCGCCTTTATTTGATTATTACTACTCAAGTGCTGAAAAGAGCAACCGCCACAAATCCCGTATACCTTGCACTTTGGCTTAATTCTTTCGGGAGAAGGCTTAAGAATCTCTACAACATCAGCCTCTTCATACTTGGACCTTGATAATGTACGCGCGGCAGTAACACTTTCTCCTGGTAATGCACCACGAGTAAAAATAATTTTTTCACCGTGGTGTGCAATACCCCTGCCTTCGTGAGATAGCCCTTCTATTATTAATTGATAAAGTTTATCTTTAGCTTTTCTTCTAGCCATCCAGCAATTCAACCCAATGTTTTACGGGTATTGAGCTCCCTTGTTGGAGATGCATCAAGCAACCAATGTTACTCGTAACTATGATTTTTGGGTTTCTTGCTGTAAGGTTAGTTATTTTTTTATCTTTAAGTTGTTTCGATAACTTTGACTGGAAGATCGAATAGGTGCCAGCGGAACCGCAACAAATATGTGAATCCTTTATTGCTTTTTTTTCGTAGCCTAGTCGCTCTAGAATTGACTCAACCAGACCGCCTAAGTTTTGACCGTGCTGGAGCGTACAAGGTTCATGATAAGAAATATTTGACTCCGAAAGCTTAAACTGTGTCAAATCTTGTTTTGCTAAATACTCAGAAATATCCTGGGTATGCTGTGAAATATATCTTGCCTTTTCATAATAGGGATCTTCAGGCTCGAACAGTTCAGGATAATCTTTAACCATAACGCCGCAACCGCTCGCACTTGAGATAATAACCTTAACCTCAGAATTGAGCTGTAAACACCACGAATCAATGTTTCGTTTAATTTTCTTTAAAGCGTCAGTTGGAGCGGCAAGATGCTGGTCAAGTGCGCCACAGCACTCTCCTGGAGAGTCTTCAATAACTTCAACGCCAAGCCCAGCTAAGATGTTCTTAATACTGTGGTTAATATTGGGCGCTAACATTGGTTGAAGGCAACCTCCAAGCAACAAAACCTTTGAATCTACTTGCTCTGGTTTAATTGCTTCACTAGATATACCAGAGTGTCTCACAAAATAGCCAAGCGTTTTAAAGATTAGAGGCGTTGAGAGAAACTTGCGAACAAGAAAACGATAAATTGATTGCCACTTGGGTCTTTTTTCCTCCATAAAATTGCGACCAATATCTAGCAGTTCGCCATATTTAACCCCTGAAGGGCAGGTTGTTTCACAGGAACGACAAGTCAAGCAACGATCTAAATGATTGAGCGATTGTTCAGTAAAGTTATTGTCTTCAAGTGCAGACTTTATCAGATAGATTCGACCCCTGGGTGAATCCAATTCATCACCCAACAATTGATATGTTGGACATGTCGCTAGACAAAACCCACAATGAACGCAGGCTTCCAGTATTTGACTCGCTTTTTCATTTTCAAAGCTGGAAAGTGATAACTGCTGGATCTCGGAATGCATTAGATAAATACACCTAAGGGGTCAAAAATCTGCTTTAATTTTTTCTCAAAATCAAGGTGCAAACTTGAAACCTTATTTTTTGGTTTCGGTTCGGTTTGATAACGTTCTGCAGTTCTTTGTGGCAAGATTTTTAAACTTACCTCTGTTACCAATGCCAAATGCCCTTTAGATCCGACAAGGAGCCTTGAAACATCATAGCCAGCTACATTTTTTATTACCTGACCGCCAAAATTAAGCAACTTTCCTTCGCCATTGATGATCTGCACTCCAAGCACGTTATCGGAAAACTCTGGTCCAGAGGTCGCATAAATCCCCCCAATGCTTTTTTCCTGATTCTGACAATAAAAAGGCAGTGCCTGATTATTCTCCGAGAGTATAGCGACAATTTCTTTTATTTTAGTGCCTGCCTTGAGCGTGATAACTAACTCCTCTGGGTAGTACTCAACAACACCACAATAAGCCGACATGTTAAGAAAGCCTTGCTTATCAACACTGTCATTACACACGATCTGGAGCTTGTCGCCTTGTTTAATCTTTTGCTGAAGCCGTTCGATTGTGTTCATTATTAAAAACGCTCCAATTCAGGAAAAGGCAGCTCTCCATTATGAACGTGCAATCTTCCCAGTTCGGCGCAACGATGAAGAGACGGCACAGCTTTACCTGGATTAAGTAGTGAATCTGGATCAAAAGCGGCTTTAATTTGATGAAATACTTTCAATTCATCCTCGCCGTATTGGATACACATAGCATCCAATTTTTCAACACCGACGCCATGCTCTCCGGTAATTGTGCCACCAACTTCAACACAAAACTTTAATATGTCATTCCCACAATTTTCTGTCTTCTCTAACTCCCCATCAACGCCAGCGTCATACATTATCAGAGGATGGAGGTTACCGTCGCCAGCATGAAAAACGTTTGCAATACGCAAGTTATAGTACTTGGATAATGAATTTATTTTTTCCAATACCAAGGCTAGATAGCGCTTTGGAACAGTTCCGTCCATACAGTAATAGTCTGCAGATATTCTTCCAACTGCCGGAAAGGCGGATTTCCTACCCTTCCATAAAAGCAACCTCTCTGATTCGGTTTCTGAAATCTTTACAGTTGTCGCCGCTGAAAGTAGATCAACAACCTGCTTCAATTCCTCCTCTACTTCATCCTCAACGCCATCAAGTTCACACAATAATAACGCCTCAGCATCGAGCGGATAGCCTGGCTTGGCGAAGGACTCCGAAGCCTCAATTGCCAATTTATCCATCATCTCAAGACCTGCAGGAATGACGCCGTGCTTTATAATCTCCGCCACAGCATGGGCACCATCCGAGACGCTAGAAAATCCAGCCATAACTAATCTGGCAATTTTTGGTTTTGAGGTAAGTTTGACGGTAACTTCAGTTATGACGCCTAGCAAGCCTTCAGAACCATTCATTAATGCCAGCATACCGATTCCATCATCTTGTCGGCTAAATGAAAGCTCTTTACCGTCAATAGTTAACATTTTAATTGCCTCTACGTTTTGAACCGTGAGACCATACTTTAGGCAATGGACTCCACCAGCATTCTCTGCAACATTACCTCCGATTGTACAAGCTATCTGAGAGGATGGATCGGGCGCATAATAGAGGCCAAATTGATCGACCGCTTCGCTAATTGCAAGATTACGGACTCCAGGCTCAACAACTGCCACCTGTCTTTCTTTGTCAATTGAGATAATACGAGTGAGCTTAGAGAGACCCAAAACTACACTGCCTTCAAGCGGCATTGCACCGCCCGAGAGACCCGTCCCTGCGCCACGAGTTACAACAGGTGTTTTGAAGTGCTGGCAAATTTCTAAAACCTTTTTTATTTGCTCAAGATTGCTAGGCAAGACAACAGCTAAAGGTTTTTGCTTGTAAGCACTCAGGCCGTCACACTCAAATGGCCGGGTAGCTTCGCTACCAACCATAACCAATCCCTTAGGTAAATTACGGATTAATTCACTTGTGAGTGACATAGAGTGGCATTATAATGACGCGATTTAAGTATAAATATAGATACATTATAAGGTAATCTTGTATACTCTAAATTGGTAAATTGGTCAGACCAATACTAAATTAACAAAAAATATTCTAAAACTTGAAGTCATTTATTCCACCAGCTAGAACATTGATGGGACCCGGACCCTCGGATGTTCACCCTAGAATCCTAAGCGCCATGGCTAGATCTACTATAGGACATTTAGACCCTGCCTTTATTGGCATGATGGAAGAAGTTAAAGAAATGCTAAAGTATGCATTCAAGACTGAAAACGAACTTACTATGCCTATCTCCGCTCCCGGATCGGCCGGTATGGAAGCATGCTTTGCAAACCTAGTCGAACCTGGTGACAAGGTTATTGTCTGCATCAATGGTGTGTTTGGTGGACGTATGAAGGAAAATGTCCATCGCTTAGGTGGTGAAGCGGTAGTGGTTGAAGATGACTGGGGTAGCGCTGTTAGTATCGATAAAGTGGAGCGTGCATTAATTGATAACCCTGACGCTAAAATTGTTGCCTTTGTTCATGCAGAAACTTCAACTGGAGCTATTTCTGACGCTAAAGCCCTCTGTCAAATTGCTAATCAATATGGCTGCATCAATATCGTTGATGCAGTAACTTCGTTGGCGGGCTCTGAATTAAGGGTTGATGATTGGGGAATAGATGCCATCTATTCGGGTTCTCAGAAATGCCTATCAGCGATGCCTGGGTTGTCGCCTGTTAGTTTTAGCGACAGAGCAATAGAAAAGCTAACTAGTCGAAAAACTCCAGTAACAAGTTGGTTTCTAGATCTCAACTTGGTGATGGGTTATTGGGGCAAGGGCGCAAAACGCGCATACCATCACACCGCGCCGGTCAATACCTTGTATGGTTTACATGAATCTTTGGTGATGTTAAGAGAGGAAGGAGTTGAAAACTCTTGGAATCGCCATCAACAAAACCACATACTCCTTAGATATGGGCTTAATAACTTAGGAATCGATTACTTAGTCGACGAAGCCGACAGATTGCCGCAACTAAACAGCGTACTAATTCCTCAAGATCAAGATGACTTGGAAGTGCGCTCTTCGTTGATGAAGAACTTCAATATTGATATTGGGGCTGGCCTGGGCCCACTTGAAGGCAAGATATGGAGAATTGGATTAATGGGATATACTTCAAGAAAGGACAATATTGAACTTTTATTGTCCGCACTTAAAAATACACTATAAAAAAACCAGTTAGTCTTTAATTTTTGCCAACAACTCTTCTTCAGTCTCAACCCTGTCAGGGTCAGGTAGACAGCAGTCTACTGGGCACACTTCGACACACTGTGGGGTATCGAAATGACCAACACACTCTGTACATAGGTCACCATCAATCTCATAGATTTCCTCACCCATATATATTGCTTCATTCGGACATTCTGGTACACAAACATCGCAATTGATACATTCATCAGTAATTAATAATGACATAAATACCCCCTAACTGGATAAAACTATGGTTGACAAAAGTGTAGTCATATAACCCAACATTGTGAGTCGTTATTTTAACGTATTCATACTATTGCATAAACGATTTCGGTATCATTATATGGTTTTATTATTAAGGTTATTATGAAGGGCTTATTTGTTATATTTTCGTTGTTGTTCTCCTCGACCTCATTTGCTAACCTCGATGAAGGCATTTATGCCCAAATAAATACCAATAAAGGTGAAATCGTTATTGAATTGGCATATGAAAAAGCACCACTAACGGTTGTCAATTTTATTGCTCTTGCCGAGGGCACTAAGTTGAGCAATGAATCGAGCGGCACACCCTTTTATGACGGGCTGCTATTTCATCGAGTAATTGATGACTTTATGATCCAGGGAGGCGACCCTAGAGGGGATGGCACTGGAGGCCCTGGCTATCAGTTTCCTGATGAGATTAGCGATTTAAAGCACGACAAGCCAGGCATTTTGTCAATGGCCAATTCTGGGCCAGATACTAACGGTTCACAGTTTTTTATTACTCACGTGCCGACTCCATGGCTTGATGGCAAGCATAGCGTGTTTGGCCATGTAGTGGAAGGGATGGATGTTGTCAACTCGATCCAGCAAGGAGACACAATTGAAAGCATAACCATAGCCCGGGTCGGCGCAAAGGCAAACAAATTTAAAGCAGACGAAATCGCCTTTAATTTAGTACTCGAAAATATTTTTGAAAAAATTAGAGTTCTTCAGTATAAGCGTATCGAAGAGTTCAACAACTACGTCAAAGAAAACTTTCCAAGTGCCAAGATGAATCAGCTTGGCTACTATTCACAGGTTGACAAGACTGGTAGCGGAAATAAACCTAATGAGGGACAAGTTGTGTCTATTGATTTGGCTGTAAAACTTGACAACGGCAGTGTTGTTAGGGAGACTGGGAATCCAATTCAGTTTAAACTTGGCGGTAGAGAAATCCTAGAAATTATCGACATCAATACTATGCAAATGAAAATAGGTGAGAAACGCACTTTGGTTGCCAGCTATGAGTCAATTTTTAACAATGAGGCACGTGGAAATATACCAAAAAACTCTATACTTATTTTCCAAGTAGAGCTTCTCGAAATAGAGAATGAGTAATTATGTTTCTTGAACTACTTCAATTTCTCGCAACCCTGGACACTGGATTTAACGTTCTTAATTATCTTACTGTTAGAGCCGTTTTTTCGATGCTCACAGCACTCTTAATTACGCTACTTTTAGGCAAAACAATTATTTCTAAACTGCAACAATACCAAATAGGTCAAATAATTCGTAGTGACGGTCCAGAATCTCACCACATCAAGGCAGGAACCCCAACCATGGGAGGCGTTCTTATCCTTTTCTCATTTTTTGTCAGCATGATTATATGGGGTGACTGGAACAATACTTATTTATGGATGATTTTAGCAACAACGCTAATTTTTGGCACAATAGGTTTTTTTGATGACTACTTAAAACTCAAAAAACAAAGTTCAGATGGGCTAAAAAGTAGGTATAAATTTATAGCTCAATCATTAGGCGCTATCGCTATCGGAGGCTGGCTTGTATCGATTGCCTCCGCTCCAATCGAGACACAACTCCTAATTCCATTTTTTAAGGATGCGGCATTAGAAATAGGTGTTATTGGATTGTTTATTATTTCCTATCTAGTCATTGTTGGTAGCTCTAATGCTGTCAATCTGACTGACGGACTCGATGGTTTAGCGATTATGCCGGTAATTTTGATTAGTGGTGGTTTAGCAATTTTTGCCTATATTGGAGGCAACTATAACTTTTCTGACTACCTCAACATGCCCTTTATGCCAGGCACTGGTGAGCTTTTTGTAGTGTGTGCAGCATTGATAGGATCGGGTTTTGGTTTTCTTTGGTTTAACACCTACCCAGCAGAAATATTTATGGGGGACACGGGATCGCTATCAATTGGATCGATTTTAGCGGTTGTAGCTATCATTGTCAGACAGGAGATTTTGTTCTTTTTTATGGGTGGCATTTTTGTTGCTGAAACCGTCTCAGTTATTCTCCAGGTTTGGTACTTTAGACAAACCAGAAAAAGACTCTTCTTGATGGCACCTATACATCACCACTTTGAAAAAAAAGGTCTATCAGAGCCGAAAATTATCGTTCGTTTTTGGATGATAACATTGATACTAATTTTAATTTGCTTGGCAAGCATCAAGATCAGATAAACCAGATAATTTGGAACTGTAAAATAGCCAAATATGAGCATCAAGTCAGACAATTGGATCCGTAAAATGGCACTCGAAAAGGACATGATTAAGCCCTTCGAATCGGGCCAAGTGAGACATGTCGATAACGAAAAAATAGTTTCTTACGGCACCTCGAGTTATGGCTATGATGTTCGCTGCTCGACAGAATTTAAAATATTTACCAATATCAACCACAATATTGTCGACCCCAAGGATTTTAATGCCCAAAGCTTTGTCGAGATTGATGCAGACGAGTGTATCATTCCGCCCAACTCATTTGCCTTAGCTAGGACGGTTGAGTACTTCAAAATACCGCGAACTACACTGGTTATATGTTTGGGCAAGTCTACCTATGCAAGATGTGGCATTATTGTCAATGTCACACCACTGGAACCTGAATGGGAAGGACACGTAACTCTCGAGTTTTCCAATACAACACCTCTTCCTGCAAAAATATATGCCAATGAAGGTGTTGCACAGATGTTGTTTTTTGAGTCCGACGAACCTTGCGAAACCTCTTACAAAGATAGAGGGGGTAAATATCAAGGCCAAACCGGTGTCACTCTCCCTAAAACTTAGCCATTCATGCTAGAGATTTCCAAACGTCGCACATTTGCGATTATTTCACACCCTGACGCCGGTAAAACAACTGTTACCGAAAAGTTATTACTATATGGTGGTGCCATAAAAACCGCTGGCAGCGTTAAAGCAAGAAAGGCCAACACTCATGCTACTAGTGACTGGATGGAGATGGAAAAAGAAAGAGGTATCTCTGTCACCTCATCGGTTATGCAGTTTCCATATAATGAACACGTTATTAACCTACTCGACACACCAGGTCACGAAGATTTTTCTGAGGACACGTATCGCACCCTGACAGCGGTAGATTCTGCCCTTATGGTGATTGATGTAGCTAAAGGGGTCGAACAGCGAACTATTAAATTAATGGAAGTTTGTCGATTACGAGACACGCCAATCATAACCTTTATCAACAAACTAGACCGTGAAGGCAAGGAGCCAATAGACCTCCTAGATGAAGTAGAATCAGTCTTAGATATCGAGTGTTCACCTATCACTTGGCCGATAGGCATGGGTAAATCATTTAGGGGCGTTGTACATCTACTAGAAGACAGAATTTATATTTTTAAGGGCTCTAAGAATAGCCAGATTGGTGAACATTTAATTATCGAAGGAATCAATAATCCGGAGCTAGATAACGTTCTAGGAGTTGAATTAGCGCAGCTAACAAGAGATGATGTAGAGCTAATAAGGGGGACAACAAACCCATTTCAAATAGAATCTTTTTTAAAGGGTCAGCAAACGCCAGTATTTTTTGGTTCAGCCATAAACAATTTTGGGATAGAAAACTTGCTAGACGGATTCGTCAAATACGCACCCACTCCAAAAGGAAGAGAGAGTGACACTAGACAGGTTAAACCGAATGAGAAAAAACTGACCGGTTTTGTATTTAAGATTCAAGCCAACATGGACCCTAAACATCATGACAGGCTCGCTTTTATGAGAATTGTTAGTGGTGAGTACACCAAGGGCATGAAGGTTCTTCAAGTTTCCAGTGGAAAACAAATAAAAATTTCAAATGCTGTTACGTTTATGTCACGAGAAAGAAGTTCTGCAGATAGTGCTAGAGCGGGAGATGTTATAGGAATTCATAATCATGGCGGAATAGGAATTGGAGATACATTTACGCAGGGCGAAAAACTTAATTTTCAAGGTATCCCAAACTTCGCACCCGAACTTTTCAGACGCGCACAGCTCAAAGACCCGCTCAAAACAAAGGCACTACAGAAGGGCCTTAATCAGCTTTCAGAAGAAGGAGCAACTCAAGTATTCAGACCTATATCAAATAGCACTCAAATTCTAGGTGCAGTTGGTATATTGCAGTTCGATGTAGTCGCCCACAGACTGAAATATGAGTATGGAGTTGATTGTCAATTTGAGTCTATTAATGTCGCTACTGCTAGATGGGTGAGTGGTTCAGATAAAGACATTGAAAAGCTCAAGATAAAAGCTGGCAACAATATTGCCATCGACAGTTCTGGGATGCTATCTTATTTAGCGCCAAGCCTGGTTAATCTTCAATTAACAATGGAACGTCATCCGAATATAATTTTTCACACCACTAGGGAACACTGATAGTTTAATCATCGACCAGTGGTTTCACTACTTCTGCTATATCCTTTTTGTTTAAATAACCCACTTCTGCACCTTTCGAGTCCTGAACCACGGCATATTCAGCGTCAGATCTTAATATTTCACATAAAACGTTGTCAATAGAGTCTTCGGTGTTAACAACAACCTTTGCTTTATTGTTATCAGGCTTGTTATTATTCATCACAGATTTGGCATGAAGAACATGAGAACGGTTTACCTTTTTAACAAAATCCCTAACATAGTCATCTGCAGGATCCATTAGAATGTCCTGAGAGGTGCCATGTTGTACTAACAAACCGCCATTAAGAATGGCAATTCGATCACCTATCTTGAGTGCTTCGTCTAAGTCGTGAGTAATAAATATAATTGATTTATGCAACTCTTTTTGGAGCTCCAAAAGCAAATCCTGCATATCACTCCTAATAAGTGGATCAAGCGCACTAAAGGCTTCATCCATCATCAATATTTCGGTGTCACAAGTCAATGCTCGAGCTAGACCAACACGCTGCTTCATTCCGCCCGACAGCTGAGAAGGATAACGGTCCTCATAACCGCTAAGTCCTACACGGTCGATCCATTTTTGGGCACGCTGATGTGCTTCATCGCCTGTAACACCTTGTAAAAATATGCCATAACAGACATTGTCCATTACAGTTTTATGTGGCAGTAACGCAAAACTCTGAAAAACCATAGCCGTTTTTTGTTGCCTGAATTGACGTAGTTTTTCTTTACTCATCCCGATAATGTCCTCACCACCAATCGTAATTGATCCTGCAGTGGGGTCAATAAGTCTATTTATGTGTCGAATCAAGGTGGACTTGCCTGAGCCTGAAAGTCCCATAATAACCTCGATATTCTTATTCCTGAGTTCGAGATTAATATTGCTTAAACCTAATACATGTTGATGTTCTTTGAGAAGGTCATCCTTGCTCATGCCATTATCGACATATTGCAGAACAGATTTAGCTTTGGGGCCAAAAATCTTCGTCAAGTTTGAAATTTTGATTTTTATATCTTCATTCATAGTACATCTCCAGAACGATGTTTCTGAATTCGAGTTCCGAATGCCTGCGAAACTCTGTCAAATATAATTGCCAGGGCTACAATCGCAAGACCGTATAGCATGCCAAGTGAAAGGTATTGGTTTTGAACAGCCTGTAGAACTGGTAAACCTAAACCGGTCACACCAATCATTGAGGCAATCACGACCATTGATAAAGCCATCATGATTGTTTGGTTTACACCTGCAAATATGTTAGGAAGCGCAAGAGGAATTTGGACGGTAAACAGACGCTGCCTATAGGTCGCACCGAAAGCATCCGCTGCCTCCATCGCTTCCTTATCGACCAAACGAATACCCAGATTTGTTAAACGAACGATAGGTGGCATTGCGTAAATACAAACCGCGATCAGACCTGGTACCTTACCAATACCTAACAACATAACAACCGGTATAAGATAAACAAATGATGGAATTGTCTGCATAATATCTAGAATAGGTGTGATCAATGACTGCACCCTGTCAGAGCGCGACATCCATATTCCTAGAGGTATCCCAATAGCAAGACATAAAAGGGTGGCAGTCGCTATCATAGTTACTGTAGAGATCATTGGAGTCCACATGTCAAGGAATCCAATAGCAAAGAAACCTAGCATTACTCCCACTGTCACTTTCAAGCTTCTGGAGCCAAGCCAGGCTAATGCACCCGCACCTAATAGAAAAACGGGCCAAGGTGTGGCAAGCAATAACTGTTCAAATTGAGCTAAAAAGAATAATAAAGGATTAAATATTTTTTCAATAATATCTCCAAACTCTCTGGTAAAGTCCCTGAAGGCTGAGTCCACACAGATACGTGAATTCATCATCACATCACGAGGTATTGATATAGCGTTATTGATAAACAAAGAAAAGTCAGATATGTTCGTTGCGTCACTTACCTGAGTTGATAAAGTCGCAAAATAATCTACTTGAGTAACTGGGTCAACTGATCGAGTAGACTCAAATTGAGTTTCAATATTTTGAGACAAATTACTGATAGTTGCTGACAAAGCTTCTGGATCAGTAGAACGAATGGACTGATATGTTCTATCAAGCCTTTGCACTACCTTATCAAGATTAGCGATTACATTTACCTTTATTTCTGCATAATTGCCAGCCTCATACTGAGCCGCTAAATCGATTACTTTTGTACTTAACTCATTTGTTTTATTAACTATAGGCATTAATACGTTTTCAACTATACTAACATCACCTCTTATAGAGGCTTCTTTGACCGCCCTAGAGAGAGCCTCAGGATCGTCTACTAAAGGCATTAAGTTTGATACAATCTCGTTACTATCAAACATGTCTTGTACTTTTGCATGGGTTGAAATACTCAACTCATCCAAACTTAAAATCATATCTTTTGAACCAGAAAAACTCTTGTATGTCGAAGCTAAAGAATTCATCTCGTTCCTTATTTGAGAAATTTGTTCAATGTGTGACTGAACTTCGATATTCGAGCTGAGAGAGTCGACCTGACCTATAAGTCCTCGAATTTTCTCGTGCATCGAACCTACCTGTGAACCCACATCATTGATAAACGATGAGCTATAGGTGTCAGCCTTATCAGTGTATTGCTGTGCCAACAATTCAACTTTATTAACAAGTTCGCTGGCATTATTGTTGCTATTTAGATAGCGTGAGTTTTCCCCTATATCTTTTAGAAGGAACTCTAAATCTTTAAATATTGAAATTACTTGATTGGGTGAATTTATTGAGTCAACTTTTTGACTAAATTCTGAAATTGAATTTCCATAAGTTTCAAATAATGAATTTTCATTTGAGCTGTATAGGCTGGCTAATTCTTGGGTTTTATCTGTAAGGGCTTTAGCTAGTAACTGAACCTTCTCAATAAGTTCAGCTGAGCTATTGACTTCGGTTAAAGGATTGTCTTCATTTGCTAAATCCTTTAAAGTTTGAGCTTTAACACTAGCTCGATCTGCGAGTTTAGTATAATTATCAGTGATTTTGACTAGCTGAGTATAATCTGTCGCACTTTGGGCTTGTGACGTTAAGTCATCTGCCCTTTTAGTCATTGCTTGAATGAAATTGAGATCCTTATTAACAATTCTCAAATCACCAATTTCAGCTGCCGTTGGCAGACAATCTAATATGCTTTGTTGAGGTATCGGTCTAACTGCCATTTGTCACTCTAATAAAAAATTGCCCGTAAACATAAAATCTACGGGCAATCATCAGTACTTATTTCTCTACTTTTCTGTCTTATAAAGCAGCTTCAACAGAGGCAGCTATGTCAGCGTCAACCCATGCATTCCATACTTCTCCATGGTTCGAAAGGAAATGAGTAGCAGCATCAGCACCGGTTCCGCCAGTTTCACCCATCCAAACAAGCATAGAGTTCATGATATCACCAGGCCATGTACGTGCTGCAAAGTAAGCCATACCCTCTACTGGCCCGTGATAGTTAAAATTGTCACTTAAAAGAGTATTTACACGTGACTCAGTCCATCCAGAAACCTGAGGGTCAGCACAGACATCAGGCCCAAGTGCAATACAACCATCCCAGTTATCGTCACCGGCAAAAGCACCTAAATCAAGACCTTGAAGGTCATATTTACCAACCATCGCAGTTGGGTTCCAATAGTAACCAAACCAGTTTTCACCTTGCTCAGAGGCCTTAGCAATGGAACCATCAAGACCAGCTGCAGAACCAGGATCACCTAGTATCCATCCTTTGTCAGCCATTCCATGCGCTTTGAAAAGACTTCCGCTTGATAACTGACAACCCCAACCAGCAGGACAACCCATAAAGAAACCCTTAGAAGGATCTTCTTTGTCAGGGAATAAATCAGGTCGAGCAATAACTGCTTCAACTGTAGTTAGCTCTGGGTTTGCGTCAAGTGTGTAAGGTGTAATCCACCAACCCTCACCTAGACCACTCATTGGCGATGCATTACCAATATGTATTCTGCCTGCTCCAACCGCACTATCAACTAGTGTAGCCATCGCATTAGCCCATACTTCTGGCGCCACATCTGGTTCTCCCGTTGCATCCATTGAAGCCCATGTAGTCATTGTTGCACCAACTACAAGCTCAACTTCACAACCCATTGCTTCTAACATTGCCTTGTCAACATGAGCCATCAAAGAAGCTGAAGGCCAGTTCATGTCTGCAATGGTGATTTTGCCACAAGTAGCAGCATTTGAAGTTGCGCTTAGCATAAAGGCAGCAGCAATTGCGACAAGAGCTTTAATTGTTAATTTAATATTCATATATTCTTCTCCTTTTTGCAAAAAATTTTAACACTGATAAAAAAATAAAAAATACGTAATTTTTTAATGGATTCAGAAAAAATTAATCAATCTGAGTTTTGATTATATAACAAAAAAGAAAAGCCTATGTACAAAAAGAAAAGACTTGTTTGCAGAATTTTATTGAAAATGTATACATGCTGAGTGCATTTTAACAACCGTTAAAATTATTAAAACTTGGGAGATTAAATAAAAACAGCTGGTTGATAAAATCTAACCAACAGAATTGATAAAAAAATTGGAAATTACTTATTCTTCTGGGTTATTTTCTGAAACAGAATTATCTTCAGAGTCTTCATCAGACTCAGCAATCTTTGCAACAGAGACCAGTTCCTCATCTTTAGCAATATTAATGAGCGTAACACCTTGGGTATTTCTGCCAATAATTGAGACATCACTGGATCTTGCTCGAACCAATGTGCCTTTATTAGAAATAAGCATCATTTCGTCTTCATCGGTAACCTGTATTGCGCCAACAACTTTTCCGTTTCTTTGCGATGTCTTAATCGAGATTACACCGGAACCGCCTCTTGCCTGCGTACGATATTCATCAAGATTGGTTCTCTTGCCGTAACCTTTTTCAGTTGCAGTTAGGATTGGATCTGTCTCCTGAGCAACTATCAATGAGACTACCTTATCACCATCAGCCAGCCTAATGCCACGAA
>Ga0187833_10003318_pt1 | contig 16432 bp, 15 predicted proteins | sample ETNtaG_37_FD_167968 | JGI IMG/M metagenome (GOLD analysis project Ga0187833, IMG submission 167968) | Marine microbial and viral communities from oxygen minimum zone, Eastern Pacific Ocean - ETNP2014_SV_400_PacBio MetaG (Illumina Assembly) | ecosystem: Environmental > Aquatic > Marine > Hypoxic...
CAGGGGTAAAAAAGATAATCTATGCTGCATCCTCAACATGCTACGGTTTTCCAGATAACTACCCCACAGCAGAGACAGCAGATATTCGTCCACAATTCCCTTATGCACTAACAAAATATATGGGTGAAGAGTTGATTATACATTGGTCACAAACCTATAATATTCCGGCCATTTCATTGCGTCTATTTAATGTGTACGGACCCCGTTCTCGAACATCTGGAGCTTATGGAGCTGTTTTTGGGGTGTTTCTAGCACAAAAATTAGCAAAAAAACCTTACACTATTGTGGGTGACGGAAAACAAACTCGTGATTTCACCTTTGTTTCGGATATTGCCGCTGCCTTTATTGCCGCTGCTGAAAGTGATGTAAGCGGTGAAATAATCAATATCGGATCTGATAACACCTACAGTGTAAATCGCCTAGTGGAACTTCTTGACGGAGAAGTGGTATACATTCCCAAGCGCCCCGGAGAACCGGACTGTACCTGGGCCGATATTTCCAAAGCCAGGAAGCTTTTGGACTGGAAACCAAAAGTGAGTTTGGAAGAAGGTGTGGGTATCGTGTTGGATAACATAGACTTCTGGCGGGAAGCACCACTTTGGACTCCCAAAACAATTGCTGATGCAACAAAGAATTGGTTTAAATATTTGAGTTAAGGGCACTTAAGACTAATGGAAATTAATGCATTATTATTAGCTGCTGGTCAAGGAACTCGTCTTCGACCGCTTACACTTGATTGGCCAAAGTGTCTTATGCCAATAAAAGGTCGGCCACTACTCGAGTATTGGATATTTCTTCTAGATCAATTGCGTATCCAGAACATTCTCGTGAATACCCACCATCAAAAAGAAATTATGGAAGAGTTTCTTAATCGAGAGCGATTTAGTGGAAGAGTCAGTTACACATATGAGCCCAAGTTTTTGGGCACTGGCGGGACCCTTCTTGCAAACAAAGATTTTTTTCGAGCTAAAACAACACTGTTTATTCATGCTGATAACTGGTGTCATTGCGATTTTCAGGGTTTTATAGACTTTCATCGATACCATCGGCCACGTAATACCGTTATGACAATGATGACTTTTCGTACATCGACTCCTGCTACTTGTGGAATTGTAGAATTGGATAATAATGGGGTTGTTCAAAAATTTCACGAAAAGGTTGATAATCCACCTGGAAATCTTGCTAATGCCGCGATCTATCTTTTAGAACCAGAAGTTTTAGATGTACTTCAAGACCTACCAAATGTGAGTGATTTTGATATTGAAGTAATACCCAGTTTGCTAGGTAAGATTGCTACATGGGAAAACACCGACATTCATAGAGATATTGGAACTTTAGACTCTTTGTTGGAGGCACAATACGACTCTATAACTACTCTAGGTTGGTCAAATCCAGACGCTTGGCAGCGAGATTTTGAAAAAAATACAATCTACAAGAAAATTGAAAATACAAAAAATAACTACTAGATAAAGTAATATTAGTACTAGTGGATTTCTTAAGCTTATATAAATACATAACTTTTGCCAGATATAGAAAGAACTTATTTTTTGTATGATTGTAAATGGAAATAAGTAAGAAAAATAGTTTTTAACTTGATAAAAATCAATTAAATAGATTCATTATATGAGCTGATTTATGTGCGGAATAACTGGAACAATATTTACAAAAGAACTTAACCTGAGCTCTAGAGTTGATCCATATTCAACTCTTTCTAGCTTAATTGATCAAAAAAATGTAGTAAGTCATCGTGAAATCGATGAATTGTTCAAATTTTCAGTGATGTATAAGAGTGATATAAATTTTTTGAATTATTTTGAATCCAAACGTGAGCAACAAACAATTAAAAAAATAGTAAAAATTTTCCGAGAAAAATATGAATCACATATTGAAAACAATATGACCGATACGAAACGGTATAAAACAAATTCTTTGTTAGATGATCGTGACAAGATACTAGATACAATCTGGTTTTTGGATGATGAATTAACTGTTCGTTATAATTTTGTGAAGAGTTTTCTAGATGATGGGAAAAAACATCCTAGACCTAGATATGAGTTGCAATTTTTCAAAACATTAAGCACTATTATAAATTCAATTAACCTGTTAGAAATGCGAGGTAGAGATTCTCTTGGTTTGTGCTTTCAGTTTGCCCTAGAACTAAATGATGCGAATCTAGAATGGTATAAAACGGCAGAAATTGAAAAACACTTTTTGTCAGCAATTGTGGGGAATAAGATCGTTATACATGCTATTTACCGAACCTTTAATAGAATAGGGGTACTGGGAGAAAACTCAAATGTAGTGCTGCATCAGCTTAGAGCCGATAAGACAATTATGGATCTTATAAAATCAGGTAAATATGACAGTATATCCATAGTTGCACATACTCGATGGGCCTCTGTAGGACAGGTTAATCAACAAAATGTTCACCCGTTGATTAATCTAACAAAAACAACAGATCAAATTCCAACAATTCTATCTTTTGTAAATGGGGATATATACAACTACAAAGAAATTTATAAAAATATGATATGGCAGGATAAAGTTGAATATAACTTGAATGAGGAGAATGATTCAATTGGTTTGTCCTATTTATTTTCTGAAAAAGGTTCTCTTTTTATCTTGGGAAAGATCCAGAGAAAATTAATAAACATTGTTGGCTCTTTAACTGCCATTATTCTATCTGATGAAAATCCGGGTAAAGTTCTTCTTATAAAAAAAGGTAGCCAGGGCATGTTTCTGGGCAATAATAATGATCGTATATATTTTTCTTCTGATGCCTATGGTCTCGTAGATGATTGTAGTCGAGTCTATAATATAGATGATGATTGTTTTGGCTTACTTGATTTGGATAGTAATAAATCGGAAATAAAAATATACGGAATTAACTCATCTTTCGAGAAGACAATTAAAGATAAAAACTATGTCAATCTGACAATAACTTCAAGAGATGTCTCAAAGAAGTCATTCGAACATTATTTGTTGAAAGAAATATATGAGACCAAAGATATAGTCGAGTCGACTCTGCGTAGATACATAACAATTTAAGAATTAATATATTTAAATGATTAAAGGCGATTTATTACAAATCCCGAAAAAGCTATTACACAAGTTTCAGGCAAACGAAATAGATGAAATAGTGATTACAGGAATGGGTACATGCTACACAGCAGCCATTACCATAGCCGCTATCATGAGTAATCATCCTGCTATTCGAGAATCATTAATAAGGGTAAAAGCCTATTTAGCAAGTGAGTTAAGTGCATTTCATATTAGAGAAAATATGGATAGCACGGTTCTGATTGCGATTGCACAGTCTGGAACCACCATAGATACAAATGTCGCCGTGAAAATGGCAAAAGAACGAGGAGCATATACTTTAGCGATTTTGAATAAGAGACAGGGTGATATTTCTTATTTGGTAGATACGACCCTTTACTTGGGTAATGGCAGGGATATTGAGATTGCAGTACCCTCCACAAAAACATATATTTGCCACATCCTTGTCGGTTACATTCTTACAGTTTTCCTTGGCCAAGAAATAAAAAAACATGACAATGATGATAATCTGGCTCTAAGAAAACTTATTGATTTGCCACAGCAATTATCGACCACAATAGAAAATTATAACTCGATACAGCTGACCTCATGTCTTAACAAGTTTTTGCAGATTCCACATTGGTATGTCGTATATGATAGCCCCGATAGTTTTATTGCTGGGATAGAAGCCAGAATTAAACTGTCCGAATGCTGTTATCAATCTATTCCACTCATAAGTACAGAAGAATTTATAGATACAGGTGTAAATAATTCTGTTGTTATATTTCTAGCGAGAAGTTCAAGATTAAAGGTGCAAGATTTTTTGGATAAAGCAAGCAAATGTAATAATTACATTGTATTGGTTGGTGAAAATCGGATAATCGGTAAGACTCTATTGCCAAATGATTCTATGACTAAAATACAATACGCAAATGGTTCAAGAGATTTAGCAATTATTCCTATGATAATTAATTGCCAACTTTTGGCATATAACATCGCATTAATGCTTGACAAGAGACAACACTTTTTTCTAAAACTAGTAGATGATATTGATAGTCAGAAGAATTTTACAAGCAGGTTGCAAGAAATGTTGTCCATTGAAAAAAACGATCCACGATTTGTGGGATATCAAGAAGAAAAACTGGTTAGGTTAAGAAATAATATATCGCAATTTTTAATGTCTTCGAAAAACAAGAGCCTTGATTTGGTTAAGAAAGACCTTTGGTATCTTGCACGGTATTCAATGCGACCCATTGATACCATAAAACACCAGGCAAAAACTATAACTGTAGGAACTCAACGCCAAAAACAGTCTTCGTCAAATAAATCTTCAACTATTTTTTCGGATATTCAAAATGAATTCCCATTTTCTTCATATTCATTCAATAAACAACGTTCCTATAAAATAGGCAAAACACAGAAGTCGACTGCTTGTTTAATAGGGAAAAAAGTAGATTATAAACTACTAAAGTTTATGGTGAATTTTCTAAACGGTAGCAGTCTGAATTTCGATAATCTTCCTAACTTTGACTTTCAAATAGAAAAGGAAGGAGGTGGGTATGATAATGATATGATTTTCCTGATTAGTAAACGTAGGAAAGGAAAAAGAAATAGTAAGAAAATAAGTAGAAAAGATGAATTCTTTCTACAAGACAACCCTGAAACTCAACAATTCGTGAAGCAACTAGAAAAAAATTCTTGTAAAGTTGAAAACGAGGTGATTCATTCACTGCTGAATGGAATAGGTGCCTGTATCTCTATCCTACGCTTTTTACTAAAAAGTTCTGATTATGATAGACTAAACTATTACATCGGTATGTTGGTTGAGCAAATTACACTTGCATTCGACCATTCTGAGAATTCAGAACATAAAGTCCGTATGGGCGAAATTTCTCAAATGTTTAAAAATGCAAAAAATATCAAGTTTATTGGTAGTGGTGAGAATTATGATGCTGCTAACTACTTGGCAACATTATCAATGAAAAAATTCGGTAAACCGATTGCCTTTGATGTTTTGGAAAATCATAAACACATCGACATGTCAGCTGAACCGCTAGTAATTAATTTAATTTCTAATATTTTGGATGATAGTTATCAGAACGATGCTTATTCTGAAATAGAAAAAGAAAACGCCCACAATAATGTACCTATAATAATTACAAATTCATTTGATAATAGATTTGATAATATGAATATAGAAGTTTTTAAGATTCCCTGTGCTGCAAAAGAGATTGCATTGTTGACTTATATGATGCATTTTAAACAATTGCTATTTTAAGTTATGGTTTCATCTTCAAATATATTGAAAGAAAAGTTCTCATTTAAGGGTGCTGAGACAATTATAGATAGAATCAATGAACTGAAAATATTAATAATAGGTGACACAATTATAGATGAATATAATTATGTATCTTTTTTGGGAAAGCCGTCAAAGGAAAATATTATTTCGACTCTTTATGAAGAAACAGAGAAAAAAGCTGGTGGTGTATTGACTGCAATTAATATTCTTTCATCCTTTTGCAACAACATTGATTACATTACTGTGATGGGAGATAACGAAAATGATAAGATATTTCTTTCAGAATACTCTGCAAAAAATATCAATCAAAAAATAATTTTTAAAAGACAGTATCCAACTACAAAAAAAACAAGATTTGTGGTACGTGGAAAACAACTTAGAAAACTTTTTGAAGTCTATGAAATGAATGATGAATTTATAGACAAAAGTATTGAAGACCAAATATTAAAATATCTTGATAATAATCTTGCAGGTTATGACCTAGTTATTGTTCAAGACTATGGACATGGATTGATTACGGAACAAATTATTTCAAAACTAATAGATAAAGCAAAATTTTTAGCTGTAAATGCCCAGATCAATTCTGGTAATTTTGGATATAATCTTATTACAAAATACCATGGGGCAGCATATTACTGCTTAGATCTTCCTGAGGCTCGAATGGCGGTAAACAGTAAATACATGGACCCTGAAACAATATCACAACAGCTTCTTGATATAACAAAAGGGCAGTTTGTTGCTATGACTATGGGAAAGGAGGGTAGTATTTCTTGTAATTCATCTGGTGACATTTGTCATTCTCCTGCGCTAGAGAATGAGGGTAAGATTGTTGATACGATGAGTGCTGGTGACTCCTACTATGCTTTGTCAGCTCCAGTTTTACTTCTTTCTAATTCAATCCAACTGGCAGCTTTAGCCGGAAATGTTGCTGGTGCAATGAAAGTAGGGGTTTCAGGTATGCATGACTTAATAGATAAAAAAGTTTTTTTAGATAAACTCAAATTAAGAATAAATTGATAGACCTGTTAGATTTATTACATAGGTAAAATTCAACAACTATTTAGAGGTATTACATAAGAATTATTTAAAGAAATAATTTGAGGTGTTTGCATTAAGAATTATAAAAAAGAGAAATTATTAAAATAAGGAAATCTATGAAAAAAATATTTATAACAGGTGGTGCGGGATATGTTGGAGCTGTAATGGTCCCTCATTTACTTGAACAGGGTTTTGGAGTTACTGTATTAGATCTAATGATCTATGGTGAGCATGTATTGCAAAGACATAACAACTTAAATGCTGTTAAAGGTGATATTAGGAATCAAGACTTATTAAAAAAACTAATTCCTGGGCATGATGTAGTAATTCATTTAGCCTGCATTTCAAATGATCCTAGCTTTGAAATGAATCCAGAGTTAGGCAAAAGTATAAATCTTGATGCTTTTAGACCTTTAGTAGAAATTTCTAAGAATTCTAAAGTTAAACGCTTTTTTTATGCATCTTCTTCAAGTGTATACGGCATTAAAGATGAACCTAATGTTCATGAAGAAATGGAATTAGAACCACTTACTGATTACTCTATTTTTAAGGCAGATTGTGAAAAAATACTGGCAGAATATCAGTCAGTTGATTTTACTACTACAACGATTCGCCCAGCTACTGTTTGCGGTTATTCACCACGTCAGAGACTTGATGTGGTTGTAAACATATTAACTAATTTGGCTTATCATAAGAGAGAGATTTCAATTTTTGGAGGAGATCAGCTTAGACCAAATATACATATCAAAGATATGGTTGAGGCATATATGGTTCTTCTCAATGCTCCTAAAGAAAAAATTGCAGGTCAAATTTATAATGCAGGATACGAGAATCAATCAGTAAAAGATATTGCACAAACTGTTAAAAATACTGTTGGGGATGATGTGAAACTTGTTACATCATATTCGGATGATAACCGCTCTTATCATATTTCTTCTAAGAAAATTCAAAGAGAACTTGGTTTTGAGGCAAAACACACTATTCGAGATGCTGTAGAAGATTTATGCCAAGCTTTTGAAAAAAATTTATTACCAAATTCTCTTGATGATGAAATGTATTTTAATATTAAGAGGATGAATAACTTGGAGCTAAATTAGTCATGAAAGTAAGATATTCATATTTACCACAACAATTTGAAGATTGTGAGGACCTGTGGCAGGATCTAAGAGATTTTGTTGCTACAGGTGATTTTACTTTAGGAGAGCCTTTGGCTCGGTTTGAAGAAAGCTTTGCTAAATTGATTGGAACTAAATATGCAATTGGAGTGAATTCTGGGACCGATGCAATTAAGTTATCCTTAAAGGCTATGAATATTGGCCCTGGAGATGAAGTTATTACTGCTGCAAATACTTATGTAGCAACAGTTGGGGCCATATGTGAACTTGGAGCAACGCCTGTATTTGTTGACTGTAATAACACTTTTTGTATGGATACTGAACTGGTAGAGGAGAAGATTACTAAAAATACAAAAGCCTTTTTACCTGTTCATTACACTGGTTATATGACTGATATGAGGGTACTAAATCGTCTTTCTGAAAAGTATAATATCCCAGTTGTAGAAGATGCGTGCCAATCAATTTTAGGTGCAATTGATGGTAAAAATGCTGGTACATGGGGAAAAACTGGTACGTTTTCACTGCATCCACTTAAAAATATTAATGTATGGTCTGATGGCGGTGTTATTGTTACTGATGATGAGGAGTTCTATAAGACACTTAGGTTGCTTAGAAATCATGGTTTTGAGAATCGTGATACAGTGGTCATGTTGGGATGCAATTCAAGGTTAGATACCCTTCAAGCTGTTGTTGGAAATTGGATACTGCCCCAAGCTAAATCTATATCTGATAAGAGAATTGAAAATGCGAAATATCTTGATAATGGGCTTCAAAAAATAAATGAAATTTCTATTCCATTTAGGCCAGAAGATTTTCGTTTAGTTTTCCATCTTTATATTGTTTTTGCAGAAGACAGAGATGGTCTTTTAAAGTATTGCCTTGAAAAAGGCATTGATGTAAAAATTCATTATCCTATTCCTATTTACAAACAATCTGCTTTAGATTATTTAGGCTACAAGGATGGTGATTTTCCGGTCACAGATGAGCACGTAGAAAAAATAATCACTTTTCCTTGTGATCAACATCTTGAACAAACGCAATTAGACTATATTATTTCTATTGTTGCTGAATACTATGAAAAGTAGTGCCATAAGAATTCCTTATGTGAATATTCAAAAACAATGGTTAGACGAGCGAGATGAGCTTTTGCCTGTTATAGATAAGGTTTTTGCCAGTGCACAATTTGTTGGTGGTGAAGAGATAGACAAGTTTGAAGAAAATATTGCTAAGCTTTGTGGCACAAAATATGCGTGCGCACTTAATAGTGGAACCGATGCTTTAATGCTAGCATTGTCATTGTCTGGAGTTCGAAAAGATGATGAGGTTATAACTCCACCAAATTCTTTTATTGCGTCAACTGCGGCAATTGTGCACATTGGTGCAACACCTGTTTTTGTAGATGTTCTTCCAGATCAGAATATTGATCCATTCAAAATTGAAGCCGCTATTACAAAAAAGACTAAGGCAATAATGCCAGTCCACTTAACTGGCAGGATGTGTGATATGGATCCAATTATGGATATTGCAAACAAGTATGACCTAGTAGTGATAGAGGACGCTGCACAGTCAGTTGGCTCTAAATATCAAGGAAAACCCAGTGGTTCAATTGGAGATGTTGGTTGTTTTTCTACTCATCCTCTCAAAAATTTAAATGCTTGTGGTGATGGTGGATTTTTAACCACTAATAATGAGAGTATTTTCAATAAATCAAAGTTATATAGAAATCATGGAACGGCTAATAGAAATATTGTGTATCATTTTGGTTGTGTCTCAAGAATGGATAATCTTCAGGCTGCAATTCTGAACTTTCGATTGGATAAACTAGAGGACATAATAGAAAAAAGAAGAAATAATGCAATGTCATATTTTGATGGAATCAAGAATCAGAATTTGTTTTTTCCTAAAGAAAAAGATAGCAAATATAATACTTATCACACTTTTGTTGTTCAAACTCCATGCCGAGATGAACTGAAAGAATATTTATCATTAAATGGCATTGATACAGCAATTCATTATCCAGTTCCTATTCATCTTCAGCCAGCTTCAAAAAAATTAGGATACCAAGTTGGTGATTTTCCAATTACTGAGAAACAATCTAAAGAGATTTTAACTTTACCAGTTAATCAGTATCTAACTAAAGCTGATTTAGAGAAGATAATTAAAGTTATTAATGAATTCCAAAGTGATCCTATAAACTGATGAATAGCCTTCCTAAAGAATTATATTTTTCAATGCTTCGAATTAGAATGGTTGAGGAAAAAATTGTAGAGTTATATTCAGAGCAAGAAATGCGTTGCCCTGTTCATTTGTCTATAGGTCAGGAGGCTGTTGCAGTTGGTGTTTGTGAACATCTTAATCGAAAAGATATTGTAATGAGTGCACATCGAGCGCATGCTCATTATCTTGCTAAAGGGGGTAATTTAAAGTCTATGATTGCAGAGTTATATGGAAAATCAACTGGCTGTGCTATGGGTAAAGGAGGGTCAATGCACTTAGTGGATTTAAAATGTGGATTTTTTGCTGCGGTTCCTATTGTTGGAAGCACGGTTCCAATTGCAGTAGGTGTCGCATGGACTTTTAAATTAAAAAAAAGCAGCAATATAGTTACAGTTTTTTTAGGGGATGGTACAACCGAGGAAGGCGTTTTTTTTGAAAGTTTAGATTTTGCTAGTTTAAAAAATGTTCCAATTCTTTTCATTTGCGAAAATAACTTTTATTCTGTTTACTCACAGTTGAATGTGCGGCAGGCTTCAAATAGGAATATTTCAACCTTGGCAGAGAGTCATGGTATTAAGGCTTTTAAGGGAGATGGCAACAATATTCAGCAAGTCTCAGAAATAACTGAAAAGGCAGTTAAATATATAAAAAATAATAATGCTCCTGCATTTGTTGAACTAGAAACTTTTCGCTGGCTTGAACATTGTGGCCCCAATGACGATGATGATCTGGGATATAGAAAAGAAGGAGAGCTAGATCAATGGGTAAAAAGAGACCCTATTGCTTCTTATAAGTCTAGAATGATTGAAGACCATCAATTAACTGAAAAAGAAATAATAAAAACTGTAGAAGTTATATCTACTGAAATAGACGAGGCCTTTAGATTTGCTAAAGAAAGCCCATTTCCAGATCAAAGCGTTCTTAATCAACACATTTATAAGGATTAAGGCCTCTTATGAGAGAATTAAGTTATGCAAATGCAATAAAAGAAGCAACAGACTTTTGCCTGGAAGTAGACCAGTCTGTTCTTGTTATAGGTTTAGGTGTTCCTGATCCAAAGGGTATTTTTGGAACCACAACTGGACTTCAAGATAAATATGGCGTTGATCGTGTAATGGATATGCCGTTAGCTGAAAATGGAATGACTGGAGTTGTCATTGGCGCTTCATTAAATGGATATAGACCAATATTGACTCACCAAAGAGTTGAATTTGCTCTTTTATCGATAGAACAATTAGTAAATCAAGCTGCTAAGTGGTTCTATATGAATGCTGGACAGCAGAATGTACCTATTGTTATTCGCTTGATTATTGGAAGAGGTTGGGGGAATGGTGCTCAACATACTCAAAGTTTGGAATCTTGGTTCGCTCATATTCCTGGGTTGAAGGTTGTTATGCCGTCAAATGCTTATGATGCTAAAGGATTGTTAATTTCAAGCGTAGAAGATAATAACCCTGTTATTTTTATAGAGCATCGATGGTTACATAATATTATTGATTACGTTCCAACTAATGGGTATAGAATTCCTATCGGAAAGGCTAACATAACTAGAGAAGGCAAGGACGTTACAATTGTTACACATTCATATATGGTCTTAGAGTCTATCAAATGTGCAGAAGTACTGGCTAAACAAGGTATTTCAGTTGAAGTTTTAGATTTGCGTACTATTAGGCCTTTAGATACAGAAACTATATTGCGTTCTGTGTCAAAAACATTGCGAGTTGTTGTTGCTGATAATGGATGGGTTCAATTTGGAGTTAGCGCAGAAATTATTTCAGTAATTACTGAAAATATATTTGATAAACTTTTAAGTGCTCCAGCCAGAGTTGGTATTAATGACTCTCCTAGTCCAAGCACTAGAGCTTTGATTAAGAGCTTTTATCCAAGAGCAGATAAAATAGCTAAAAAAATAAGTGAAATGATGAATAAGGATCTTGACATGAATATTTTATTTCCTAAACCAGATATTCCTTTAGATGTTCCAGATCCATCTTTTCGTGGCCCATTTTAGATTAATTAAATATTTGGTCAGGTCGATTCGCGCCAATTTCAATTAATTGGCTTGAAAAAAATAGCTATCTCTATCTTAATGACGATAGAAAATTGATTTAAATCAAGTGTTAGGGCAAGGTATTTAGTATAATCCTGGCTCTATATTATTAATGCAGTAATTTTCAGGAGACAGTAATTGTGAATGCCAAAGAGCAGACTTATTTTCTTGACACTAAGGAGAGGGAAATAAGTAATGAGTACCTGAAAAAAGGATTTGTAATTGGTCCTGCTGCTAATAAAGAAGCGCTTTCGTGGATACGTAAATCTTTTGTAGATATAGCGAAAAAAGAGTTAGGAGTTAATCAAAAAATTGGAGAAGAGAGCTTTTTAGACCTCATTCATCAAAAAATCGATACATCAACTTTGAATGACTTTCGACTTTCGATGATATCTAGGGTAAATGCATTACCAGGGTTTAGGCAGAAGTACTACGAGATTGCAAAGCCTTACTTAGATGTTATTGCTGGGAATGAGTTAGCAATGCAATTAAGGGTAAATCTTTCAATCCAATTACCTAATGATGATAGTTCATTACTACCAGTTCATGCAGATACTTGGTCAGGAGATTCACCATTTGAGGTAGTTGTATGGGTTCCACTTGTAAATTGTTATAAAACAAAGTCTATGTATATATTACCTCCAAATGAAAATGTTCAATTAAATAATAACTTTCATTCATTGGCAGGCGAAAATAGTGAGACTTTGTATAAGTCAATTGAAGATAAAGTAAATTGGCTTGAAATTAATTATGGAAATGTTTTGTTGTTTAATCAATGCTTGCCTCATGGCAATAAGGTTAATATGGAAAGTGAAACACGCTGGACTATGAATTGCCGTTTTAAGGGACTTTTCACTCCTTATAAGGATAAGAAAATAGGTGAGTTTTTTGAGCCTATAACTTTGCGTGCAGCTTCAATTTCTGGATTAAATTATAAATTACCTGAATTGAAATGAAGAGTTTAAGAGGCTATATTTCTAGCAGGGTGTTTATGAATGAAAGATGTCCTCAGCATATACAAAATCTTGTATTACGAGATTATTGTCAGAAAATGGGTTATAAATACTTGTTAAGTGGTACAGAATATGCCATGAATAACTCATATTTGATGCTACAACAAGTGATTGATGAAATACCTAATATTAATGGAATTGTGGCATATAGCTTGTTTCAGATGCCAGAAATCCAAAAAGATCGATTGCAAATTTATCATAATATTCTTGATAAAAGTGGAGAAATTCATTTTGTTTTAGAAAGCCTTAAGATTGAAGTTAGTTCAGAAATAGAGAGAGTAGAAAATATTTGGCTAGTACGACAAACATTGCCAAGTTGTCCTGAAAATATAAAAGTTAGTTAATAAATATGGGTAAAAATAAGTACAGTGATTTGAAATTCTTAGGGTTTCCAAATACATTAAATGCACTTAAGGTAAATAAAATAACATCGCCTGTTCATTTAAGAATAAAACCAACAAATATTTGTAATCATGATTGTTGGTATTGTGCTTACCACGCTTCCAATCTTCAGTTGGGTGATCAGATGACTTATAGAGATGTAATACCGTTTAATAAGTTAAATGAAATTGCTGATGATATTGTTGAAATGGGCGTATCTGCAGTCACGTTTTCTGGTGGCGGTGAACCGCTATTGTACAAAAAACTTCCAATAATAATTGAAAAATTGCACAAAGGTGGTGTTAAAGTTGCAACTTTAACAAATGGATCCAACTTGAAAGGCACTATGGCTGAAGCATTTCAAAAGTATGGAGCATGGGTAAGGGTCTCTCTTGATGGGTATGATGATGAAAGTTATTCGAAAGCAAGAGGTGTTAAGCTTGGGGAATTTACTAAACTTATGAATAATATGCGCACATTTAAATCATCAGGAACTAAATGTGTACTCGGATGCTCATTTATTGTAGGTGATAATAATTTTCATTATATATATAGTGTTTGTAAAAAATTAAAAGATATAGGAGTGGATCATGTAAAGATATCTGGTGCAGTGGTAGGAAATTCACCTAAAGAAAATAATTTATACCATAGCAAAATAAAGGGCATAGTCAGTGAGCAAATTAAAATAGCAAAAAAATTAGCAGACAATAATTTTAATATAGTAGATCATTATCATGATTTAGAGAACAGGTTTACAAAAGAATATACCACATGTCCATATATATTATTTAGACCTGTTATAGGGGCAGACAGCAATGTTTATACTTGCCAAGATAAGGCGTATACTGATTCAGGAAAGCTTGGAAATATAGAAAATATTAGTTTTAAAGATTTTTGGTTTTCAAAAAAAAACTTAGACAATGTATATGGATTAGATCCTTCTAGAAGCTGTAATCATCATTGTATTTCTCACTCTAAAAATGTGGTTATAAATGAATACATGTCCATAGACGAAGAGCATTTGTTTTTTACTTGATAAAACTATTAATATGACGATAGGTAAAGAAATCAATCTTTTGGAGAACTACCCTCAATCAAAAAGAGATGTGTCTGGCCGTTTAGAATCGAAAACTAAGGAAGATAGAATTATAGCCAGAGAATTTGGTAAAGAATTTTTTGATGGCTCTAGATCTCATGGCTATGGAGGGTTTTCATACAATTCTCGTTTTTGGGAGCCTGTTGTGCCTACATTTCAAAAACATTGGCAATTGAATAATAATGATTCAGTATTAGATGTTGGGTGTGGCAAAGGGTTTATGATTTATGACATACAACGACTGATACCGGGAATCAAAGTTCATGGAATTGATATTTCTCAATACGCTATAGATAATGCCAAAGAAGAGATAAAGAACTGTTGTAAAGTAGCTAATGCGGCACTTTTGCCTTTTGATAATAACAGCTTTGATGTATCTATTTCAATAACTACGCTTCATAATTTAGAAGAAAAAGATCTTATAACTGCTTTGTTAGAAATTGAAAGAGTTTCGAAAAGAGGCAGTTTTATAACGCTGGACGCATATAGAAATAATGAAGAAAAAGATAGAATGGAGGCTTGGAATCTTACTGCTAAGACTGTTAAGCACGTTGACTCTTGGAAGGAGTTATTTAATGATGTAGGTTTTACTGGTGATTATTATTGGTTTATTCCTTGATAATTAAATGCGTATTTTGAGAGTTCTCATAATAGGTGGCGATAGTGTTATAGGAAGGGCAATATCAAATTTTGGGATGGTGATTTATCTGTAGATTGTTATTCTAGCACTAGGAGTAGGGAAGAAATTTCACGCAAAAGACCTTATATAAATCTTAAAAAAATAGTAAGGATTAAATAAAAAATATGAGTAATACTCTCAGTGAAAACATTGCAAAAGTAAATTTAAAACTTCCCAGAACTCTTCCAGAATTTAATGCATCCGATAGTAGCCCTGAACAGCTATCATTAATTCCAAAGAAAAAGCATCTTAACAGCAGGCCTGAAATGTTGTTCATTGTACCCAACTTAAACTGGATAGATGATGTATGTGTTGCTTTTCGACTCCCAATTGTTGCTGTAAACTATTTGCCAGTTGGGGCAAACCGTTGTAATTTAGCAATAAATACACATTTATTTTTTATTAGACATAAGAATTGTGTTTAATATATTCGTTCAATTACATAATGTAATATGCACTAATGCCGACGTAAAAAGGTATTTTTTCTGTTAGATTCTGAGAATGGTGAGGATGAAAATGTTTATTGAAAGACAGATTTATCAGATAAAGCAAGGCGGTAGAAAAGTATTGGTGAGAAAAATTAAACTGTTGTTTAGAGAGCTTTTTAAGCTATTGCTCTGTATTCTTGCTATTCCTGCGGTGTTGATAATGCGCTTAATCAAGCCTTGGCTACTGGTGCGGCTAGGTGATATGATCAGTTCCCGTATCGGTCACTTTGCTGGCAACACGGAACTTTATCTTTGTGAGCGAGACGCAGGCATTAATGTTCCAAAGCAGCGCTATATTGATGTTTTCTACATGGCTTTTAAGCCAATTTCCAATCATCAACTGGCAATTATGTGGCACAGAATATTACGCATTTGGCCTGCCTGGATACTGGCACCCATCAAAGCGGCCAACCAGCTTATTCCTGGCGGAAAGTCACATGAAGTCGGCAACAACACGCAGGGTGATCGAGATGTACACAATCTTTTGGATCGAACTCCCCCACATCTTCAATTTACTACTGAGGAAGAGATGCGCGGTGAAGCCGGTTTACGGCTAATGGGGATACCGACAGGAGCACCCTTTGTTTGCTTAATAGTCAGGGATAGCGCTTATCTGGCACATCTGTCCGACGATAACTACGATTCATATAACTATCTTAACTATCGGGATTGTGATGTTCAAAACTATATATTGGCTGCGGAGACGCTTGCAGATCGTGGTTTCTTTGTAATTCGTATGGGTGCCAAGGTACATGCAGCAATAAAGAGCACACACCCAAAGGTGATTGACTATGCTACCAATGGCATGCGTAGCGATTTCATGGACATTTATTTGGGTGCGAAGTGTACGTTTTGTATTTCGAATGGTACGGGTTTTGATGCCTTACTGTCAACACCCCCATCTTTCTACAGCGCATAAATAGAAAATTGGCCAATGCAGCAGTCTATATTGTTGAACCAGAAGTACTCAAGTGGATAGAAGAAAATCCACATCTTACAGATTTCAGCACAGAAGTT